>Ga0187893_10001123_pt1 | contig 66697 bp, 56 predicted proteins | sample MA1701074metaG_FD_139574 | JGI IMG/M metagenome (GOLD analysis project Ga0187893, IMG submission 139574) | White microbial mat communities from a basaltic lava cave in the Kipuka Kanohina Cave System on the Island of Hawaii, USA - MA170107-4 metaG ...
CGACCGCTTCTCCCCGCTCGTTGACGGCGACCTGCCCGGAAACGTAGAGCATGTCGCCGACGCGGACGGCCTGGGAGTATCCAAGCGCATCGTTCGTCTGGAAGACTGATAGCATCCCTCCGACCCCCTTGTCGACCCTGTTAGTTTCGAGCTTGTGCGGACGGCTGATGTGTCGCCGTGCGCATCGGCTGGACCCGGAGATACGTGAGCGACCGCCACACCCACTCGATCGGACCAAACCGGAACCGCCGAAGCCACCACAGGCTGAGTGGAACCTGGAGAACGTAGATCCCGACCGCCAGCACCGCGCCCGCGGCGGGTCCCACTTTGCCGAAGAGGCCCAGCCCGTAGCCATAGAAGATCGTGGTGCAGATGAGTGACTGGAGCAGATAGTTGCTGAGGGCCGTGCGGCCCACGGCGGCCAGCGGGGCGAGGCGGGCCCGCCAGACCCCCTGCTGCGCCAGCAATGTCAGTCCCGACATGTAGGCGATACTGAGGGCTGGCGCCCCTATCTCGAACCCGATCGCACCGACCAGATCTGCGAGTGGGGATTCGCGCGTCGCGGTCAGGGCGAACGCCAGGCTGCCCGCGAGACCGATGCCTCCTCCCCACCACAGCGCCCCGAGGAGCAGCGACCGGTGGGCCGCGACGTCGCGGAACACGCCGCGCCGGCCCGCGTAAAGACCCAGCAGAAACATCGTCAGCACGCCGAAGACGACGAGGATCTCGAACGCGTAGAGGAACCGCAGATCCCGGATGCGCTGTTGGACGATCTCGGCGAAGCTTCCCTGCGTATACGCCCGGGTCGCCTGCTGCGCGAGCCACTCGAGCGTGGCGTCCGAGGCGGCCGGTTCGGCGCGATTAGCGGCTCCGGCGGTCCGTTCGCCGTACAGGTCCAACGCGGCCGGCGCCGCGTTGATCACGATTGCCAGGGCGAGGCAAAGGCCGGCCGCGATGACGAGCGTCTTGGGGGTCCGGTGGCGGAACAGGAGCAAGATGAAGCCCAGGACCGCGTAGGTGACCAGGATATCCCCGATCCAGAGGAGCAGCGCGTGCGCCGCCCCGATGAGCAGCAGGACGAGCAAGCGGCGCACATAGAGGGGCACAAACGGCGCTCCGCGGGCCCGGGCGCGCTCCATCAGCATCGCGAGGCCAAAGCCGAAGAGGAACGAGAACATCGTGTAGAACTTGCCCTCCGCCAGGAAGCGGATGAGCCAGTCGACCGTCCGATCGGCCCATCCCGGCCAGAGCCGGGAGGCTATCCCGGTCTGATAGATCGGCGTGCTGAACAGTTCCATGTTGACCAGCAGGATGCCAAAGATCGCCACGCCGCGGAGGATGTCGACAACCTCCAGGCGCTCTGCGAGTGGGGTCGGGCCAGACACGGCCTAGCCGGTGACGACTAAGATCGCGACGGCCATCGGTCCGTGCGCGCCGAACACCGGGACGAGGCCGATGTCCGCGCTGCGGCTGGGCCCGGTGATGAGCGTTAGGGCCGACGGCAGCGGGTCTGATCTGGCGAAGAGCGCCGGCAGGTCTGGCAGGATGCGGTCGGCCCGCAGCACGACCAGATGGGCCGGCGGGAGCAGCGAGGCAAGGCGCGGCTGATCGGGACCGCTGGCAAGAACGAGGGTGCCGGTCTCCGCGATTCCCCACTCGGCGCTTGTGATCCCGGCGTCCGCGGTGGCCACAGCGTCCACCCAGTTGCGCGTGGGGACCAGGAGCGGCGAGATCATGTCGATTCCGTCCGCCATCAGACGATCCCTGACGGGCGCCAGGCTGGCAACGTTCCACACGACCGCGCGACGCACCGCGCGCGTGGCGCACCAGGCGGCGGACTGTCGGGCGGCCTCGTCGATCGATGCCACGAGGTCTACCGTCGCGCCGACGGCGCGCGCGCGCTCCGCGAACAGGGACACGGGGTCCGTGAACACCTGCGGCCCCGGCAGGCTGGGCCACCCACCCAGGGACTGGGGCGCCGTGGCGCCGTGAACAGGCTGCAACGCGGCCCTCACGCGGCCCAGCACCTGGTCGCGGCTCACCGGGAACGCCACCAGTCACGAAACGCATGGGCGGCGAGCGGTGGGGCGGTGCGGTGAGCGGTCCACCCAGCGAATGGGTAGGGCAGCCGCTCGATCCGGCCGCGCCGCACGAGCAGTCTCTGCACCAGTCGCCCCAGGCCAGCGACGACGCGCAGCCGGCCGGGCCCGGACATGGCGAACGTCCAACCGCGCGCGAACAGACGGTCTACCCATCCGGTGAAGCCAGCCCGCACGGCCCGCGCCCGCAGCTCGAGCAGCATGCGCGGCAAGTCAATCTTCACGGGGCACACCTCGGCGCAGGCGCCGCACAGCGTTGAGGCAAACGGCAGGTCGCTTGCCCGCGGCATCCCCACGAGTACGGGCGAGATCACTGACCCGATCGGGCCTGAGTAGACGGTCTCATAGGCATGCCCGCCGGCGCGCTCGTAGACCGGGCAGACGTTCAGACAGGCGCCGCAGCGGATACACCGCAGGGAATCGCGCAGGTCCGGATCGGCGAGGAGCCGCGTCCGGCCGTTGTCCAGGATGACCAGGTGGAGTTCCTCGGGCCCGTCGGATTCCCCCGGCCGCCTCGGCCCGGTGATCATCGAGACATAGACGCTGGCGCGCTGGCCGGTGGCGCTGCGGGCCAGCACGCGTAGGAGCACGCCTAGGTCGGCCAGCCGCGGGAGGACCTTCTCGATCCCCATGACGGCGACGTGGATGCGCGGACGGGTGGTCGTCAGGCGCGCGTTTCCCTCGTTCTCCACAACGACCAGGGTGCCGGTCTCCGCGATCGCAAAGTTGACGCCCGTGATGCCCATGTCGGCCGCCAGGAACTCCGTCCGCAGCGCCTTGCGGGCCACGCGGTTGAGGTCCTCGGGGTCGTCGAGGGGCGGGGCGCCGAGTTTCTCCGAGAACAGCCGGGACACCGCCGCGACCGACTTGTGAATCGTCGGGGCAATGATGTGGCTCGGCGGCTCGTCCGCCAGTTGCAGCACGTACTCGCCCAGGTCGGTCTCGACCACGGCCACCCCAGCCGCCTCCAGCGCGCTGTTGAGGTGAATCTCCTCCGTGGTCATGGACTTGCTCTTCACGACGCGGCGCACGCCCCGCGTGCGCACCAGGTCTGCAATGATCCGCCGGGCCTCCACCGCGTCCGAGGCCCAGTGGACGGTGCCGCCGAGCGCCACAATGCGGGACTCCAACTGGGTCAGGTGGACGTCGAGGTACGCCAGCGCGTGCGCCTTGATCTCGCCGGCCAGGTCGCGCAGGGCTTCCCACTCTGGCACTTCGGCCGCGGCGTCGGTCCGCAAACGCCTGAAGCGGACCAGGGCGTGGTTCAACGCCCCTTGCAGGTCCGCGTCCTGCAACGCCAGCGTGGTATTGGCGACCATGTTGATGCGAGCAGGACGCGGCTGGTTCATCAGATGCCCGCAAGAACTTCGGCGACATGCATAACCCGGATCTTGCTCCCGCGCCGGGTCAGCCCGCCTGCGATGTGCATCAGACAGCTGACATCGGTCGCGGTCACGACCTCGGCCCCGCTCGACTCGATGGCGCGGATCTTGGCCTCCAGCATCGCACCCGAGAGCCCGGAGAACTTGACCGCAAAGAATCCGCCAAAGCCGCAGCACTCCTCCGCAGCCGGCAGCGGCACCAGCCGCAGGTCGCGGATCTCACGCAGCAACGCCAGCGGTTCCTCGCGAAGATGCAGACCGCGCAGGCCGTGGCAGGCCGGATGGTACGCGACGGCTGCGGGAAACCGCGCGCCGATGTCGGTCAGCTGGAGCACGCGGACCAGGTACTCGCTCAACTCGTAGGTACGATGCCCGATCGCCCGTGCCCGTTCGGCCCGCGCTGGATCATCTCGGAGCAGGCGCGGGTACCACTCGCGAATCATGGCGGCGCACGAGCCCGACGGCACCACAATCTGGGGCGCGTCGGCGAAGACGTCGAGAAACCGCCGGGCCAGACCGGCGGCGTCGGCCCAGAAGCCGTCGTTGAAGGTGGGCTGGCCGCAGCACGTCTGGGCGTCCGGGAAGCTCACGGCGCATCCGGCGCGCTCCAGGACGCGCACGGTCGCGGCACCAACACTCGGAAAGAGCTGATCGATCAGGCAGGTGACGAACAGGGCGACGGGCGTCGAGTTCCCGGGGGCCCCACCCGGCACCGTCTACTCCTCGGACCCGCCGGAGACGAGCACTTCGGATCCGGGCTTGGGCGCGGCCTGGCGGAGGAACCGGGCCGCGTCCTCCGGGACGACCGGGTTGATGAAGAAGCCCGACCCCCATTCGAAGCCGGCCACCTGGGTGAGCCGCGGCATGATCTCCAGATGCCAGTGGTACGCGTGCCGCGCGTGGTCGGTGTAGGGGGCTGTGTGCACAATGTAATTGTACGGCGGATTGTTCAGGCAGGCGTGTAGCGCGTGGAGCGACGTCCGCAGCGCGTCCGCGAAGCTCGTCACGTCGGACTCACCCAGCTCGCCAAACGACGACGCATGGTGCTTGGGCAGCAGCCACGTCTCGAAGGGAAACCGCGCGGCGTAGGGCTGGATCGCGACGAACCGATCGTTCTCGAAGACCACGCGCTCGCCAGACTCCAACTCTTGTTGGATCAGCCGGCAGAAGACACAGATGGCATGGCGGCCGAAGTAGCGCTCCGCCGATTCCAGCTCTTCCGCCGCCCGCTTGGGAATGACCGGCAACGCGATGAGCTGCGAGTGCGGGTGCGGAAGGGACGCGCCGGCCGTCCGGCCGTGGTTGCGAAACAGGAGGGCGTATTGAAACCGCTCGTCGCCGTCGAGGTCGCGGTACCGCTGGAGGTAGGCACTGATGACCGCCGCGACGTGAGGCGTCGGCAGCAGGCCGAGGTGCGTGTGGTGCTCGGTCGTCTCAATGATGACCTCATGCGCGCCAACGCCGTCGGTCCGCGTAAAGATGCCCACGCGGCTCGGGGCGGTCGTCCCCTCGACGCGCAGGGCCGGGTACTTGTTCGACACGACACGCACGTGCCAGCCGGGTGCGTTCGGCGTGGTCCCCGGGTCGCGGATCGCAAAGATCTCCGGCGGCGTCTGGGATTCTCGACCGACACAGAACGGGCACCGTTCCTGATCGTTCACTTCCGGCGGCGCGGCCGGAAAGTCGTGCGGCCGGGCCGCCCGCTCGGTGGCGATGATCACCCAACGGCCGGAGATGGGATCACTACGCAGTTCCGGCAAACGCCTTCACCTCAGTCAATCTCTCACGCACCATGTCATGATAACAGATCGTCCGCGGTCGATCCCACGCAGCGGTTCTCCCAAATGTATGCCCACTAGGGCCACGCGGCTGCCCGGACCTGCGTGGTCGCGTACAGGGCCACATAGCGCTCGGCGGCCTGGTCCCAGGAGAAGTCGGCCCGCATGCCGATCTGCTGGAGCCAGCGCCACAGCGCGGGATCGCGGAACCCGGCCAGCGCCCGGCCGACGGTCGCGACCAGCGCCTCTGGCGTGTACGCGTCGAACACGAAGCCGTTGGCCCGGCCCGCGTGGAGGGATTCGGGGCTGACATCCACGACGCTGTCCGCCAGGCCCCCGGTGCGCCGGACGATCGGCACCGTGCCGTAACGGAGGCTGTAGAGTTGGTTGAGGCCGGATGGCTCGTAGCGCGACGGCATCAGGAACATGTCGGCGCCGGCTTCGATGCGGTGCGCGAGTCCCTCGTGGAATCCGATCATGGCCCTGACCTGGAGTGGCGATCGGGCCGTGGCGGCATGCAGGGCCGCCTCATAGGCGGGCTCCCCGGTACCCAGCACCACCACTTGAGCTCCCATCGCCACGATGGCGTCCAGCCCGCTGACCACCAGGTCGAACCCCTTCTGCGCGACCAGGCGTGCGACGGTTCCGATGAGCGGGACGTCCGGATCGACATGCAGTCCCAGGTCGCGCTGCAAGCTGGCCTTGCACACCGCCTTACCCGACAGATCATCGGCAGCATACTGAGCCGGGATGAAGGCATCCACGGCGGGATCCCACTGGGAGTAGTCCACGCCGTTGAGCACGCCAAAGAGGTCCGCCGAGCGCGCTCGCAGCAGCCCATCGAGTCCCGCACCGAACTCCTCTGTCTGAACCTCACGGGCGTAGGTTTCGCTCACGGTGCTCAGCACGTGCGAGGACACCAGCCCCGCCTTCATGACGTTCATCTGTCCGTAGAACTCAACGCCCTCTGGCGTGAACACCTCACCCGGCAACCCGGTCAGCCCGAACTGGTCGGCCGGGAAGAGTCCCTGGTGCGCCAGGTTGTGGACGGTGAAGAGGGTCGGCAGACGGCTGCCGTGCATGCGGAGATAGGCGGGGACGAGCGCGGTGTGCCAGTCGTGACAGTGCACCAGGTCGGGCTGCCAGGAGTCGTGCATCAGCGCGAGCGCCGACTGGCACAGGAAGACGAACCGCGTAAGGTTGTCAGGGTAATCGCGCCCACCCTCGCCATAGAGTCCACCCCGGTCGTACAGCGCCGGGGCGCCCAGGAAGTACACCGGGGTCCCGTTAGGAAAGGCACCGCGCCAGAATGCCCCGGTGACCTCGGCTCCGCCGATGACACTACGGACATCCTGCACCGGATCGAGCCCCTCGCGGGACACCCCGCGGTAGAGGGGCATCAGGACGCGCACGTCCAGACCCTTGCGGCGCAGCGCCGCCGGCAAGGCGCCCGCGACATCCGCCAGCCCACCGGTCTTGGCAAACGGCGTCGCCTCAGACACGCAGAACAGGATCTTCATCGACGCGTGGCCGCGCCCGCAGGCGCCGGACCCACCAGCCCCAGCCAGAGATCGTTGACATTGGTATTGGTGGGACCCGTAACGATCAGGTCATCCAGCCTCTCGAAGAACGGGTAGGCATCGTTGTTCGCCAGGGCTGCGGCAGGATCGAGCCCGCGGGCCCGCGCGCGCGCCAGGGTCTCGCCGTCGACGACCGCGCCGGCGGCATCCGTGGGACCGTCCGTGCCGTCGGTTCCAAACGCGGCGACCAGGGTCTGCGGGAGCCCAGCAATGCCCTGCGCGGCGCCCAGCGCGACCTCTTGATTGCGGCCACCGCGGCCGCGGCCGCGCACGGTCACCGTCGTCTCGCCACCCATCACCAAGCATAGCGGCCGTCGCGCGAGAGGGTCGCTTCCGCGCGTCTGGCGGACCATCGTCCCGAATCGCGCGCCGACATCGCGGGCCTCACCCTGCACGGCGGTGTCGCAGAGCCGCGCGCGATATCCAAGCGCCTCTGCGCGCTCCACGGCCGCCCCGGCGGCGACGTCAATATCACCGACGACGACGGTCTGGGTGGTGGCAAAGAGAGGATCGCCGGGTTTTGGCGTTTCAGGCTCAGCGCCGGCGGCGCCTCGCTCGAGATACCTGCCCACCGCTGCGGGGAGCGCCGCGCGCAGGCTGTAGCGGTCGATGACCCCCAATGCGTCGGCAAACGTGGTCGGATCCGGCACCGTCGGGCCGGACGCGATGGCGTCCAGCGGATTACCCAACACGTCAGAGAGGACCAGGGTCACCACGTGGGCCGGCGCGGCGAGGCGGGCCAGCTGACCACCCTTCAGACTCGAAAGATGCTTGCGCACGGTGTTCACTTCGGTGATCGTCGCCCCAGAGCGCAGGAGCAGATCGGTCGTCGCAATCTTCTCCTCAAGGGCGACGCCCGGTACGGGGAGTGGAAGCAGCGCGGATCCGCCCCCGGAGATGACGACGAGGACCAGGTCGTGGGCTCCGGCGCCACGCGCATGCGCAGCAATGAGCCGCGCGCCCTCCAGACCCGCCGCATCGGGCAGCGGATGCCCGGCCTCAATGAGCGTGACCTTCTTGAGCGGCTCGAGGTACCCGTACTTCGTGGTGACGGCGCCGCCGGTGATGCGGTCGCCGAGGAGGTGCTCCAGCGCGGCGGCCATCCGGGCCGAGCCCTTGCCGGCGCCGACAACAACCACACGCGCCAAGGCGGTTAGATCGTACGTCGTCTCGCCGATCGTCAGACCGGTCCCATCGCATCGGACGGCGTGCCAGACCGCGCCTGCCGGATCGGCGGCCGCCACCCCTGCCCCGAGAATCTGCATGGCGTGCCGGCGAAGCGTGACGGTGTCGCCGTGAAAGAGCGCTTCCCGAACCCTCATCCGCCTGCGGCGACACCGGCCGGCCACGCGGCGGCGGACGCGGTCCACCACGGTCCACTCGTGTTGGGCCGCACGGCCTCGACCTGCACCGTCTCAATCCGTTCGGCCCACAACGCCGTTCTGACCACATCGCGGGCAAGGGGCGCGAGGTTGTTGACTTCGCTCAGATGCACCAGGTGCACGGACTGCGGCGCACCGGTGGCGACGCTCACGGCGACTCGAGCCGCCCCGTCATTGGACAGGTGGCCAAGTGGGCTGACGATCCGGCTCTTCAAGTACCATGGGTAACTTGACACGGCCATCAGGCGGAGGTCGTAGTTCGCTTCCAGAATCACGAGGTCGGCTCCGCGCGCGTGCTCGACCAGGGTCTCGGTGACCTCCCCGAGGTCGCAGGCCACGGCCACACGCGTGCGGTCGAGCGCCAGGACGAAGCCGACGGGCTCCGCGGCGTCGTGCGGCAGCAGAAACGGGGTCACGTTGAGTGGTCCTACGCGGAACGGCCGGTCCGATCGGAACACATCCAGATCAACACCGGCCAGCTGTGACCCGGCGGCCCGCAGCGTGGGTTCGTTGACCAACACCGTGGCCCCTAACGCGCGCGCGGCAGACGCCGCGCCCCTGAGGTGGTCGTCGTGCTCGTGGGTAATCAAGATGGCGGTCGCGGGCTGCCCGACCGGGTTGTCTTCACGGTCATCCAATTCCCGAAGAATCGTCTCCGCGGGGAGCCCGGCATCGATCAGTAGGCGGATCGATGCGGTCTCAAGGAGGATGGCATTGCCGGCACTACCGCTTCGGAGGACGCGAACGCGGAGCGATGGCTGCGGGGACGAAGAGGACATCGGACGCAACATTAGTAGGTTTCGGTGGGGAGCAAACGTCTCCTGCCCAGCGGGCTACGGCAGGCGAGTCTCCCTTAATCCACTCCCCAGCCCCGCTCCTCGATGGCCATGAAGATGTCCGTTTCGCTGACCACACCGATCATCGTTGTTCCCTGGACGACCGAGACGAGCGGCATGCCCGACCCGGCCATCCTGGCCGTGCACTCCCATAACGAGGTCTCGGGCGACACCGTGATGAGGGGACCGCCCATGATCGTCCTGACGACCGTGGCCTTGGGATCACGGTTGCGCGCGAGGATCTTGTCCACGATGTCGTGGCGGGTCACCAGCCCCCAGGCCTCTGTAGGGCTCGCGGGGGGCACGAGGAGGACGGTGGCGTCGACCTCCTTCATGACGGCCATGGCGTCGGCGACCGTCGCGTCGGCTTCGATGCTGCGCGGAGGGCGGTTCATCACGTCGGCGACCGTGTGCAGCGTCGGCCGGCGGCGCCGGCGCCCTCGCCAGCGCCGGGCTTCCACCGCCGCGAAGATATCGGTGTCGCTGATGATGCCGACGATGGCGCCGTCCTTCATGACCGGCAGCCGGCGGAGGTTCTCGTTGGCGATCCGCACCGAACATTCCTGAATCGTCGCTTCAGGCGGCACCGTCCGCAGCGGCGTCGACATCACGTCGCGCACACGCACTCGACCGCGGTCCTTCCCTTTGGCCACCACCTTGGTGACGATGTCACGCTTGGTGATGATCCCGTGCTGGTGCGGGAGCCCCGTCTCGACGAGCAGGCTCGAGACACCGTGCTCGAGCATGCGGCGCATGGCGTCCAGCACCGTTGCATCGGGCGTGGTTGTCAGGACAGGGCTGGACATCAGGTCGGCGACCACCGTCGCCTCCGTCCCTGACGCGGCCCGCCGTCTCGCGCGCGCCTGGCGCGTGATCCTGGCCGCGCTCCAGTCCTGAGCCTCGAGGGCCGTGAAGATGTCGGTATCGCTGACAATCCCCAGCACCTCGTCACCGCGGACGACAGCCAGCCGGCGGACGCGGGCGGCCGCCATGAGCGCGCAGGTTTCCTCCAGCCCCCAGTGGGGCCGTACGGTAATGAGCGGGGTGTGCATGATGTCGCCGATGCGCAGCCCCTCAGGGTCCAGGTCGCGCACGACGACCTTCGACAGGATGTCCCGTTTCGTGACGATCCCGTACCCGACGGACCCAGACGGCCGGATCAGGATGCTGGAGATGCCGTGATCCCGCATGGTGTCCAGCGCCTCGGCCACGGTGGCCCCGGCGTCGATGGTCACCGCGGGGGCCGTCATGATGTCGCCGGCGGAGTTCATCACTCGGTAAGTTCGGGCATGAGCAGCAGGGTCCCCTCCTCCACGAGCCCGCGGACGGCCCGAAAGGCATCGACTACTCCCAGCAGCGCCTGGACGAGCGGCGCGCCCGCGGCCTGACCCGGGGCCGCCGCGGGAAGCCGAATCGCCCTGGGCGCACGGACCGTGACGACGGCCACGCTGGCCGCCGGAGGAATGCCTGCCAGCGCCTGCGCCCGACGGACAGCCGTGGTGAAGTCGCCGAGTTCGTCTACCAGTCCGCGCTCGAGGGCCTGCCGGCCGGTCCACACCCGACCCCGAGCGATGGCGCCAATCTCGTGCGTCTGCCGGCTTCGGCCGGCAGCGACCCGCGCGATGAAGCGGCGGTAGACGGCGTCCATCTGCTGCCGCAGGCGATTCAACTGTACCGGCGTAAACGGCTGAAAGATCGACTCCATGGTGGCATTGGCACCCCTCGCCACGATCTCCCGGTTAAGCCCAAGCCGCTCATACAGCCCACGTATCGTGAGTTTCCCGCTCACGACGCCGATCGATCCCGTGATGGTGGTCGGCTGCGCGACGATGCGGTTGGCGCCACATGCGACGTAATAACCGCCGGAACCCGCGACCGCTCCCATGAACGCGACCACCGGCTTGCGCGGCTTGATGCGCTCCACCTCACGCCAGATCAAGTCGCTGGCGAGCGCCGAGCCGCCGCCGGAGTCGATGTGAAACACGATCGCCCGAACGCGAGGGTGCCGCTCAGCGGCGCGAAATGCGCGCGCGACGGTCTCCACGCCGGCAAACCGGCTGCCCAGATATGGCAGGGGCACCGGCAAATCCCGACTTTCGCCCGTGATGATGTTGCCGAGAAGCTCTACCACGCCGATGACGGGCTCGCGCGCCCGCCAGCGATAGGGCGCGGGCAGCCGCCGCCGGACCTGCGCCCATGGCACGACGACCGCCGCCTGCTGGGGCCGCTCCGTGCGTGCGAGGACGGCCGGCAGCTCGTCTTCGTAGCAAAGTCCGTCGACCAGCCCGGCCCGTCTGGCGTCCGCGGCATCCACCGGCGCAGCGTCGACCGCGGCCCGCACCGCGGCGAGATCGAGACCGCGCGCGTCAGCCACATCATGGATGAACTCCTCCATGAGCCCGTCCAGCAACGACTCGATCACCTCACGGTGGGACTCCGACAGCCCGGGGCGGGTGAACGGGTCGGCGGCCGTCTTGAATTCGGCCATACGCTCAAACTCGGGCAAGATTCCGATGCGATCGAACGCCTGCCGGAAGAAGGTGATCTCGGTGCGGACCCCGGTGACGTTCCAGCTCCCGGCTTCAGGCATCCAGATCTCGTCTGCGGCCGACGCGACATAGTACTCGGCCAAATCGCAGGCCGGTAAGTAGGCGGCGACGCGCTTCCCGCGGCGCCGGACCGCCGCGATCGCCGCGCGCAGGCTCTGAAGCACGGCCAGGCGGCCGGGCGCCATTCTCAAATCTCGGATGCGCAGCACGATGCCCCGCACGCCGGTGGCGTGCGCGATCCGCTCGAAGCGATCCCGCAGGTCTTCCTGGCTCTCCTCGGGTCGCTCCCAGGACCGCGCCACCAGCCGGTGCAGGAACGACGGCCGCGGCGCCGCGCGCTCCGGATACGATCCCGTGAGCTCGATCACGATGAACTCCGGCGGTGGCCCGGCAAGTCGGGCGAGCAGATGGCCCAGCCCTCGGAGGCCGTTGCGCAGGATATCGGCGATCCAGATCACGTGAGCTCCCCCACGGTTGCCGGTTCAGTCGTACCCCAGCTCAGCCAGCCGCTCCTCGTCGAACCCGAAGTAGTGCGCGATCTCATGGACGACGGTGCGGCGGATTTCCTCACGCATCTCCTCTTCCGTCTCGCAGTCGTCCTGGATCGGCCCCTGAAAGATCGTGATGACGTCCGGCAGCGCGTAGGGCTGCAGGGGGCTGCGCTCCGGTAGCGGTGTTCCGTGATACAACCCGTAGAGGACGTCACCGGGCTCGAGCCCGGCATCCGCGAGATGCACATCGGTTGGCCGATCGTCCACAATGACCTCGAGGTTGTCCAGCGCCCGGCGCAGGTCGGCCGGGATACCCCGAAGCGCCTCTGCCACCAGGTGTTCGAACCGCGCGCGGCTCACGTGCACCATCTCGCCCAGAATAACATAGTGGAAAGAACGGGGCCGCGCCGGACGTTGACCGAGATGGCCGGCAGGGCGCGTGGACCATGCGGCATGCGGGCGAGGAGGCGTCATCCGTGCGAGGCTGGTGGGAGCGTTTCGATGAGGGGATGGTTGGTTTTATGGCCGCCCGAGGTGTCGGTCTATTGCGTACGACACTCGCGATCGTCTTCATTTGGTTTGGAACCCTCAAAGTAGCGGGGGTCAGCCCGGTGGCCGATCTCGTGGCCGGGACCGTGTACTGGCTCCGACCGGATGTGTTCATTCCATTCCTGGGCGTCTGGGAGATCATCGTCGGCCTTGGACTGCTGTGGGGCGCCGCGCTCCGACTCGTCCTCCTGTTGTTCTGGCTGCAGATGGCAGGGACGTTTCTCGTCCTGATCGTGCGACCCGAGATCGCGTTTCAGTCCGGGAACCCGCTGCTCTTGACCGTGACAGGGGAGTTCGTGATCAAGAACCTGGTCCTGATTGCGGCAGGACTGGTCATCGGCAGCACCGTACGTCGGACGCCGACGGCACACTAGCCCGGTCCGTCTCCCTCCAGCCAGCCGCGCGCTCGCCCGACGGCGCGCTTCCAGCCGGCGAGCGCCGTCTCGCGCCGGTCAGCCGTCCACGTCGGCTCGAACCCCCGGTCGGCCCGCCACAGGCGCCGCAGGGCATCGGTCGAACCGAACACGCCGCTGGCCAAGCCGGCGGCGTACGCGGCACCCAGCGCCGTGGTCTCGCGGACGGCGGGGCGCACGACCGAGGCGCCCAGAATGTCGGCCTGCAGCTGCATCAGAAAGTCGTTGGCCGAGGCGCCGCCGTCGACTTTCAACACCGTCACGGCCCGCCCGCTGTCGGCGACCATCGCGTCGAGCACCTCACGACACTGGAAGCAGATGGCCTCCAACGTCGCGCGGACGAGGTGTGCTTTGGTGACGTAGCGCGTGAGGCCCACGATGGCGCCCCGCGCGCGCATGTCCCAATATGGAGCAAAGAGTCCGGAGAAGGCGGGCACAAAGAAGACCCCACCGGCGTCGGGGACCTGCCGGGCGATGGCTTCGGTCTCCGCGGCATTCGAGATCAGCCCGAGATTGTCTCGCAGCCACTGCACCGCGGCTCCGGTGACCGCCACTGAACCTTCGAGCGCATAGGCGCGCTCTCTGGGCAAGGCGTACGCCGCTGTGCTGAGCAACCCGTGCGTGGAACGGGCGGGGCGCGCGCCCACGTGCTGGAGCAAGAACGACCCGGTGCCGTAGGTGTTCTTAGCTTCCCCCGGCTCGAAGCAGGCCTGGCCGACAAGCGCCGCCTGCTGATCACCAAGGTCCGCACAGATGGGCACCGCGGCCCCAAATGGCCCGGCGGCCCCGGTGTGCCCGTATGGCTCCGTCGCTGCCGATGGATGAATCGCGGGGAGGGCCGCTGCCGGTGCGCCAAACCGCTCGATCAGGACCGGGTCCCACTCCAACGTGGCAAGATTGCAGAGCAGCGTCCGTGAGGCGTTGGTGGCATCGGTGATATGCGCGCCACCGGACGGTCCGCCGGTCAGGTTCCAGATCACCCACGTGTCCATGGTTCCGAGGCGCAGGTGCCCGGCGACAGCCAGCTCGCGTGCCGCCCCAACGTTGGCCAACAGCCAGCGGATTTTTGTCGCCGAAAAGTAGGTGCTGATCGGTAGGCCGGTCCGCGCACGGACGTCCGGCTCCCACCCGGCGTCGATCAGCGCACGGCAATCGGGCTCGGTGCGAGTGTCCTGCCAGACGATGGCATTGTAAACCGGCTGGCCGGTTCGTCCGTCCCAGGCGACGACGGTCTCGCGCTGATTGGTGACGCCCACGGCGGCAATCCGTCCACGGGGCGCGGCCCGCGCGGCCTCCGCGGCCACTTCCTGGGTGCGAGCCCAAATCTCCAGGGGATCGTGCTCGACCCATCCGGGGTGCGGGAACAGCTGCCGGTGCTCGCTGTAGGCAGACCCCGCGATCCGCCCCTGAGGGTCAAAGAGAAAGCAGCGGGTCCCGGTGGTGCCTTGATCGATCGCCGCAAGGTACTCGGTCACCGCAGCGCGGCCTGGTGGATTTCACTGGCGGCCCGCAGGCCCGATTCAATCGCGCCTTGGATCCACGCGTGCGTCAGCGACGCATGCTCGCCCGCAAAGTGGATGCGTCCCTCCGGGGCGACGATGTGCTCGTGGAGAAGCGTCTGCTGACCAGGCTCGAACAACGCAAAGGCGCCGCCGGCGAACTCATCATGATGCCACATCTTGGACGCGCCGACCTCGAACAGTTCGAGGACACGAGGGTGAATCTGGGCGACGTTCTCAATCGCTTGTGCGATCCGCTCATGTGGAGCCAGCGATCCCCAGCGGTGGGCGTCTTCGGACCACGTGTAGCTGGCCACCAGCACGCCTCGGCCGGTCTCGCGGCCGTGTTCGGGATAGTAGATGTTGCGGACCGGCAGGTCGGTCACGCTGCCGCCACCGTAGATCCCGTCCTCTTCTTCCCAGAAGCGGCGCCGGCACTGAAAGAAGATCTTCGCGGATGCGTCGTAGTGCAGCTGCCGCACGGCCCGCTGCTTGGCCCGGGAGAACGGTTTCAGCACCTCGACGTGCCGCAGCACCGGGAAGGGGACCGTGAGGATCGCATAGTCCCCGGTCGCGTGCTGCCGGCCGGCCATGGTCTGGTAGTGCACGATCACCTCAGCCGGGGTTTGATCGATGGCCACCATCTTGGCGCTAAAGTGAATGTGCTCTTGGAGCGCGGGCAGAAACGCTCGCGGCAGACCATCCATGCCGCCCTCGATCTGCTGCATGTCCGTGTAGAAGTTGCCGACTTCCTCACGGAGCAGCTCCAGGAACGAGGAGTTCATCAGGGCTTCATAGTTGTAGATCAGCCCGAACAGCTCGATGGCGCCTTCGGACCAGCCGCGCAGTTCGAGGAACTCGCGCACCGAGTAGTCGTCGTGCTCGTCCACGATCTGCGGCCAGGCGTGATCGCCGTCCGGCTCGAGTCTCCGCACGATCGGGCGCAGCGCATCCTCCCACATCTGATGGATGGTCCTGCCGATCTCGTGCTCGGCGATGTCGAAGTCCAGATGGTCGGGGTGGAGATGTAGTTCGCCGATGCGGTAGCGCCTGCCGCGCAGGTGATAGTAGGCCCGTGGGTTGTTCATGGTGAACGGCGCAGTCTTGAGTCCGAACCGTTCGACGAAGGCCATCGTGAGCGAATGAGCCCGGGGGATACGCATGGCCCCGGCCTCCGCGTACAGCCCGGGCGCAAAGGGTTCGCGCAGCGTCTGGACGCGCCCGCCGACGCGCTGCTGGGCCTCCAGGATCAGGAGGGCGTGGCCGGCGCGCAGGAGCTCATAGGCCGCCACCAACCCCGCGATCCCGGCGCCGACGACGATGACCCGCTTCGGCGTCGTTGCCTTCGGGTGAAGACCACGCTGCGCAAGGGAAAGATAGTCCAGTGGCTCAGTGGTCACCATGCCGTTTCCGTGGGATGCTTCCAGATCGGCGTGGCGTCACCCTCCGCTGAGGGCATCTCAAATGGGACTGCCCGGCGTAGGGCACGCCGGGCAGGAAGTGGAAGGCCGGTCTTGCCCGGTGCTACTTGCGGTTCACGGTGACATTCCGGACGATGAACTTTCCATCTCTGACGATGCCGGTGAGCACCACGCTATCCCCGACTTTGGGCGCTGGGACCCCACGCAGCGCCTGCGCGGGTATCTCGACCGTGATCCGGCCCTCGCGCTTCATCGGCCGCACATTGTCGGAGACATCATTGGCCCTCACGGTGAGCACCAGGGGCGTTCCTGCCGTAACCGCCACGACGGTGCCACCCGCGTAGTCCGGATCGTTCGGCTGGGCCGCGGGCTGGGGCTCTGTCTTGGGTTTCTGCTGTTGAGCCAGCCCCGGCACGGCCGGCGCGAGCATGACGGCCAGAATGATGACGGACACGATCGCCACACGCATCATGGTGTTCCCTCCACGCCAGAATCTCTCCAGTTGGGAGCCTACCGAAGAGGGTTCACCCATGCAGTGGAACACTCCTGCCGGCCGGGACCACAGGCCTTCCGGTGGCCGAGCGGGATCAGGGAGCCTGGAAGATCACCTTGCCGTTCGAGTCGACCAGCACCAGGCCCGTCGCGGCTTCGCTAAAAGCGCCGAGCCAGACCCGTCCTCTGCCGGTGCCGTCCGAGAAGATAAGCCCCGCCGGCCGTTCGGGACGGGCGGTGATCCAGAGACGTCCGACTCCGGTCGAGTCGGTAAAGACGGCGCCGGGTGTTCCATCGGACGCGACGTTGAACCAGATGCGGTCCCGTCCCTCGGGGTCGGCGATGATGACTTCGGCCTCCTCACCGCGGATCCGGAATGCGATCCGGGGGACCCCGGCGGCATCGACGATCTCGAGGCCGTGGGTGCGAAGCACTTCGGTCTGTGAGACGGCCTGCTGCACGCCCATGCCGAGGACGGCGAGCGCGACGACGCTGAACAACCACCCGGCTCGGGTGGCCCGCAGGCGCCGCTCGACCTGAGTAAGGCGGGCCTCGAGGGCCGTGTACTCGGCTTGATCCATCGGACGCTCTCCCCCCGCCGCGGCCCCGGCGCCGACGGCGGCTCTATGGATGATCATGCCCAAGACCAAGGGCTGTTAGGCGGCGCGGGCGGGCCCTACTGCGCGACTGATGGTCCCCCGCAGGGGGCATGCAACACTACGGGGCTGAGAGGACCGCCGGATCACGCGGCGAGGAGGGAGGAGAGCGGCCGTTGGATGCCAAGGCGCGAGCGGCCGAGCTATGTCTGCGGCGGCTGGGCCTCGCCATCAAGACCAGTGCATTGTACCCGCTCCCCCACCCGAGCGCCACGCGAGCCCTCACGGGGCTCATGGAAGCCGCCCGCGCGTACGGCGAGATCCACGGGCCGTTTGCCGCCCGCGTGGGGAAGCGTGCCTTCTTTTGCGAGGGGCACATCTACGAAAGCGGGGCCCACGCGAACCTGGCGTTCCACCTCTTTAGCCGGAAGATCTCGCGTGTTGAGGTCGACCCCGCCGTCAGCGAAGAGGAACTGACCGGGTTTCTCGGCGTCGTGAGCATGGATCGCTCGAAGCTCGAAGAGGCGGGCGGCGCCCGGCACCTCATGTGGGAATCGGGGCTCCGCAACGTCCGCGTTGCGGAGCTCGCCCTGGACCACGAGGTCGAGATCGGTGTGCCCGACCCGGCATCCGACATCGACGTCGATCTGCTCGCCGGGCGCAGGCTGGCACCGGCGGATCGCGAGCAGATCCTCGAGATTCTCCGTTCGGGGCCCAAAGAGATCGGCCAGCTGATCAGCCGCGTCTACGGATCGAGCGGCGGCAGCGTGGCGGTGTCCGATCAGGACGCGCGCATCCTCGCCGTCTACCAGGCCGTCACCAACCTGGACCGGCTCATCCTCGACGAACCGTTCGAAGATCAGGACCTGCTCCAGAACAATCTGGTCGAGGCGCAACTCCACATGGAAGAGCCGCTGCGCCAGCTCCTGGGGCGCGTCCTCGTCGGTCGGACAGTGGAGAGCAGCGTGACGAATGAACTGTTTCAGCATCTGTCAGGCCAGGATTTTGACCAGATCATTCAGGAGTCGCTGTCGAAGGGCGACGTCAACGATCAGTTGGGCTCCCTGCTCCGAACGCTGACGGCCGACCCGGGCCGAACCCGGACGGCGCTCTCGATCCTGGAGACGCGACTCCGCCGACAGCCGGGCGACGCGACGGACCTGGCCGACGCCACGTGGGCCAGGGGCCGGGCTCCGGGGACTCAGCAGGAAGCCGGCATCCCCCAGGAGTTTGAGATCGAGCCGAGCCAGACGGTCCTTCGGCATGCCGACGTGGAGCGGCTCCATCGAGAGATCCACGCGGTCGACGAGGCCGGCGTGATCCGCGAAGTCATCTTGACCTTGACGGATCTCCTCCATTCGGAGCCCGAGGCCCCGGAGCTCGTCGACGTTGCCGACGATCTGGCGCAGCACCTCATCTGGCTTGTCGAGCAACAGGAGTTTGTCTTGCTCGCCCGTCTCCTCGCGCGCCTCAAAGAGTCTGCGCGATCCGGTCACCGTCGCGGCGAGCTCGCCACCGGCGTCCTCAAGAAGATCACGGAGGGAGGCCTGCTCGACCATCTCCTCGGCGCGCTGTGGGCCGGACGCGACACCCCGGCCGAGGAGGGTGTACGGGCCTGCCTGCAGGCGCTGGCCGCGGAAGCCATTGGCCCGTTGGTCCGAGTCCTGGGACTGGAGCCGCGCGCGGGCATGCGCGCGATGCTCTGCGATCTGTTGGTGCTCATCGGTCGTGATCACGTCGACGAGATCGGCGCATTCAGCACCGATTCGCGCTGGTACCTCGTGCGGAACATCGCCAACGTGCTCGGCCGGCTGCAGCATCCGATGGCCCTCGCGCATCTCGAGCGGCTGGTGTCTCATCGGGAATATCGCGTGCGACGGGAGGTGGTGGATGCGCTGGCCGGAATCGCCACGGAGGACGCGCGAACACTCCTGGCCCGCTTCCTCGACGACTCGGAGGAACGGATTCAGCTGCGCACGGTGCGCTCGGTGGGCGCCTGGGGCGGAGGCGCCGCGATCCCCAAGCTGGTGAGCCTCCTGGCGCGCCGCGACCCGTGGCATCGATCGTTCGCCCTCAAGTGTGAAACGATCCAGACCCTCGAGCGTTTGGCCGCGCCCGAGGCCCTGCCGGCGCTGACCGGGCTGGCAGGGGGGCGCCCCGTATTCAGGCCGCGTAGCCGCCACCTGCGGCGGATCGCCCAGCAGGCCATTGACGCCATCAACGGGCAGCCGCCTACCCCATCAGGAGCGCTACTCCCCGAGTGGGAAGATGGCCCCCAACACACGTGAGTGAGTCCCCCTCCACCGGGCCGTCGGCCCCCCAGACACCGCAGGGGGGGACGGCCGAGCCATCGCGGCTGCAGGGGCGCACCAGGCCGGGCGAGATCCTCAAGGGCCTGGCGCGCGCGCGCCGCACGACGTCTCTCTACGGCGGCGAGCATCCCGTGACGGCGGCGACCCTGGAAGAGCTCCAGAAAGGAATCGAGCACCTCCTCGTCGACCGCGCCTCGGTGAAACTCGTGATCCACGAGGATACGTTCTTTGTCGACAACACGGTGCTGCTGGAGGAGAGCCTCCGATTCTACAGCCTGCTGGTGGATCTCAAGGATCGGGAGATCGGCATCATCGAGATCATGCTCGGGGTGGAGGCGTGGGAGCTCAAGTGCCTCGCGGAGGTCATTGATCGGAAACCCGCGGAGTTGCGCCGCCAGGGCGGCGCCGCCGCGCACCTGCAGGGACTGGGCGTCCGGCATCTCCAAGTCGGCCCGATCGGATCACACGTGCCTTCCGACCAAACAACCATCCGTGTGGACCCACGGGACGTCTATCGAGCCGCGCTGCGGGCTATGGACGAACTCAACTACCAGGCATCGCGTGAGCTGCCGCTCGAAATGCGGCGGGCGCGGCTGGTGATCAGCTCACTGATCGACATCATGAAAGAGGATCGCTTCGCCCTCCTCGGCCTCGCGGCCCTGCAGAGTTACGACGAAGAAACCTGTCACCACTCCGTCAATGTCAGCATCCTCTCCCTGCTCATGGGGTCGCAACTGCAGCTCGACCGCGCACTGATGACGACGCTGGGGCTGGCGGCCTTGATGCATGACATCGGCAAGATGCGCGTGCCCCTGGAGATTCTGACCAAGCCGGGCAAGCTGACACCGGAGGAGGTGCAGCGCGTCAGGCGGCACACCTTCTACGGTGCCCATCAACTGCTCAACCTCCCAGGGCCACTCAGGCTGGCGATGGTGGTGGCGTTCGAGCACCACGTCAACTACGATCGCTCGGGGTATCCAGAAATCTCGGTCAAAGACATCCCAAATCTCTTGACGCGGATTGTGCAGATCGCCGACTTCTACGACGCGATCACGTCCTCGCGGCGGAGCTACCACCGGGCCACCCTCCCCCACCATGCCGTCAGGGCGATCCTGGATGAGGCCGGCAAGAGTTTCGATCCGGCGCTGGCCAGGGTGTTCGTCCAGGCGGTGGGCCTCTATCCGGTGGGGTCGGTCGTGCGGCTGGACTCTGGAGAGCTCGCGGTGGTCTTCAAGCCCTCCGAACGGGACGTCGCGCGCCCCATCGTGCGCGTGGTGCGCAACGCGCGGGGGGGTCCGATCGCCCCTTACGTCTTGAACCTCGATGAAGCCCGCGACCGCCGGATTGTGGCGGTGCTCGATCCGGCGGATCTCACCACCGAGGGGTCCCATGCTCCCGACGCCCGGGAGGGGCGTGCGCAGGGGCTGGCTGGGTAGGGAACCGGCCGCTCAGGCGGCGAGTACCCGCCGCAACCGGTCAGCCACGATCGCGTCCTCCCCCGCCTTCAGATTGTTCGCATAGACCAGCAGGCTCTCGCCGTCCAGCCGCACCCTGACGCTCGGATCACCTTCCCGCAGCGTCCGCTCGATGTCCGCGGCGGCCCGTCCGCCGCGGGGCGTGTCACACGTGATCCGCAGCTGCCACCAGGGGCCGTCGCGGTGGCGGATGCGCTCTGTCCCGACACCGGCGAGGCCGGCCAACGCCTGCGCGACCGTCTCGATTCTTCGCTCCTGCTCCGCCAACCGCGCCGCGTGGTCGGCGGCGAACCACTCCCGCACCGCCACCACCGTCGCGACGATCTCTTGCCGGTCAACCTTGAACCCGCGGCCAAACGCCTGGTTGTCATGCGTCTCAAAGGCGATGAACCCATTGAGCGCGGCCGCGGCCACCACGTCCTTGCGCCCCACCATGAAGCCGGTCGAGTTCGCCGATCCGAGGTATTTGGCCCCGAAGCCCACCAGGTCCGCTCCACTCTTGCCGGCCAGCCACCGCATGCGCTCCAGCGGATACACTTCCGCCGCCGCATCGATCACCACGGCAATGCCCTTCTGTCTGGCCAGGTTCACAATGTCGGGGATCGAGAGGATGCCGTCAGTCCCCTCGAACCGGGCGGGGTACAGAATCCCGGCGGTGCGTGGACCGATGGCGGCGTCAAGTTGCGCCAACGTCGCCCGCTGCGCACTGCCGAACTCCACAAGCCTGCCTCCGGCGACCGTTGGCGCCCTGTCATAATGGTAACGCGTGGACTTCTGAATCAGAAACTCATTCCTCATACCCGTCGTGTCAGGCAGCCTCGCGATCTTGCCGGCGTCCGCACCCGTCATGACGGCCGCGGCGCCCTGCGCCAGGGCGGCAAAGCAGCCCGACGTGACAAGCGCCGCCTCGGCCCCGAGTAGCTCGGCGATGGCGTGGCCCGACCGTGCGAGCAACTCGGCCATGTCCACGAACGACTCGTTGGCTTCCTCCATCGCGGCGAGCACCGCCGGAGACAGCATGGACCCGCCGAGCAGCGTCATGCTGCCTACGGCGTTGATCACCCGTCTGACTCCCAGGTCTTCATAGATACCCTTCGTGCTTGTGGCACGCATGTATGCTCCTCCGCTCACAGGCCGAGCAGTTTCTTGGCGTTCCCGCCCAGGATCCCTTCCCGGTCCCGGGCGGCGAGCCCCAACTCGCCGATGCTCTCCAACATCCGCTCCAGGCTGCCGATCTGATGAGGATAGTCACTGCCGGCCAGGACATGGTCGACCCCGGCAAAGTCGATCGCAAGGCGCAGCGCCTTCGGATCGAAGTTGACGGTATCGTAGTAGAACGTCTTGAGGTAGCTGCTCGGTGGCCGGCTGATGTCCTTCCGCGCCTCCTTGAAGGCGTGGAATCCGCGATCGAGGCGCTCGGCGAGATACGGAATCGTGCCTCCGAGGTGCGCCAGCACCCACCGGATCCGCGGGAAGCGCTCCACCACGCCGCTGAACACGAGCTTCGCCGCGGCAAGGGTCGTGTCGAATGTGAACCCGAGCAGCGGCATGAGCCCGTAGTCCATCATCGCCTCGACGCCGACCGGAAACGTGGGGTGGATGAAGAGGACTGCCTGGTGGGTGTTCGCCACCTCGTACAGCGGCCAGTACCGCTGATCACTGAGCGCCGTGCCGTTGACGTTGCCGAACAGCATCGCCCCGCGCATCCCCAGCGTCGCCAGCGCCCGCTCGAGCTCCTTCGCCGATGCGACCGGGTCGTTCAGCGGGAGTGTCGCCAGCACGGTGAAGCGACTCGGCCGGTCGCGGGCGATGGCCGCCAGGGCGTCGTTCACGATGTGGGCGAGCGCCGCGGCCCGCGCCGGCGTTTCCACGTGGGTCCCCGGCGTGGTGAGCGAGAGGACCTGTGTCGTCACGCCTGCCTGCGCGACGACAGTCTCGCGAAAGGCGATATCTCGGTGGCCCCGCACGGCAACGTTGTAGTCGCCGGGGTAGTGCAGCACCGGGTTCTTGTCGGCGTCGAATGTCACCTTGACGTCAGAGGGGCCGGTTTGGATCGCCTGCAGGTACTCAGGCGGATAAAAGTGGTTGTGGAAATCGACGACGGACATCCGACGATGGCTCCTGGATCGCTCAGGCGGTCACTGCCGGCGGACGTCTGGTGTGCCAGTCGGTCTCGCGCTGGAAGCGCATCCCAATCTGCAAGAGGGTCTGTTCAGCGAAGAGGTTGCCGGTGAGCGTGAGGCCGAGTGGCAATCTTTGACGCCCAAAGCCCATGGGCAGGCTCAAGGCCGGGACCCCGCACAGCGCCCCCAGCACGCTGTAACCGCCACGCCGCCGGAACAGGGTTTTGAGGTTGGTATCGAGGGTGACTGCCTCAGTCATCAGGGAAGGGGAGATCACGGCATCGAAACGCTCGAAGAGACTGAGGATGTCACGCTTGATCTGCGCCCGCTTTTGCTCGGCGCGCACGTAGTCGGAGGCCGGCAGGTCCAGCGCCTTTCTCAGGCCGTCTTTTTGACCGGTGTCGACCAGTTCGCTCCACCGGTCGCTCTTGATGAACTCGGCGTGGGCCGCCGCCAGCTCGCCGTTGAGGATCGTCCGCCCAACTTCATCGTACGGATGATCCGGTAGGTCCACGCGCGCGACCCGCATGCCCAACTTCCGGAGCACACGCACCGCCTCGTCGAACGCCTTTTCAATGTCAGGAAGATCGGTGAAGTCGGCCGGCAGGATGCCCAGCCGGAACCGCCGGTGCGTGATGCGGCGATCGAACCGGAAGCCGCGCCCGGCGGTCACGAGGTCATGCGGATCGCCCCCGGCGATCGCCTGCAGCACCAGCCCGCAATCTTCTGCGCTCCGCGCCATCGGCCCGACCTTGTCCATGCTCCACGAGAGCTCCATGGCGCCGTGACGGCTGACCAGACCCCAGGTGGGGCGCAGCCCGGTGATACCGCAGTAGGATGCCGGCGTGACGATACTGCCCCACGTCTCGGAGCCGAGCGCGTACGGCACCAGGCCGGCCGCGACGGTGCTCCCCGATCCCGATGACGAGCCCCCGGACCAGTGGGCAACATTCCAAGGATTGAGCCCAGGCCCATGGAGCGACGCACTCGCGTACTCGTATCCCCCGCCGCCCGCGAGCTCCACCATCGCAATCTTGGCGATCAGGATCGCACCGGCGTCCCTGAGCTTGCTGACAACGGTCGCGTCGTAATCGAACACCTGATCGCGATGCGGGGGCGATCCCCAGCGTGTTGGGATGCCGTTTGTGGCGAGCAGATCCTTCGCACCGTAGGGGATTCCCAGCAGTGGCGAGGGCGTACGACGCCTTCGCCGCCATCGATCCGCACGCCGCGCCTGCTTCAACGCGAGGTCGGGGGTGAGTTCCGCCAGTGCGTTGTACGTCGGTCCGTGGCGCTCCAGCCGGTCGAGGAAGAGCCGCGTCAGCTCAACGGACGAGACCTTCCGCGCACGGAGCAACGAACCCAGCTCCGCCGCGGTCTTGAAGAACAGATCGCTCTCGCGCGGGTCCCTAGGAGCTTTCTTCATGCCGAAGCGTTTTCTCCGGCGCAACGCCGTTTGCCTGCCCGGAGTGCTCTAGATGACTGGAGTTGGAGCGGGCGATGGGATTCGAACCCACGACCCTCTGCTTGGGAAGCAGATGCTCTACCACTGAGCTACACCCGCTCGGGTGTCTTGCTATTTTAGCACGGCTATTCGTCCTCGAAGAGGCGCTCTCCTCGGTGCAAGCGCTGCGCGATCCGGAACGTCTGGCCCTGCGCGCGGACAGTCGGTGCATGCGCGGCGAGGTACCGTGCCGCGGCCACCAGGACCGGGACGCCGTCCGCTGATCCTCGCGCCTCCGCGTGCTGGCGCACAGCCGCCTCCACCATCTGGATCGTGTGGAAGTTGCGATCCTCGCGGAGCAGCGCGCTGCCGAGCGCGGCGATGAGACGGGCGGGATCGCCGCCATTGTAGAGATAGCGGGCGACCAGGAGGCCGGACTCATTGACCTGCTGTTGGCGGTCGAGCAAGGCCGCTAGTTCCGGCAGCAGCCGCTCCCTCGCCTCTGCGGCGGGCCGGTCGCTCTCTGGCTCGGGCAGCCGCACCGGCGGCACGTTGAGGAACCGATCGAGGTAGACACTCATCGCCGCGTCGAAGACACCGCGCAGCAATTCGGCCGATGGCGCACGGCGCACGCCCTGGTGCACGGCATTGGCAAACGTGAATGAGTGCAGTGCCGTGTCCCAGTCGCCGAACTCGTTGCTGGTCGGGAATCGGGCGATGCGGAGCGACGCCGCGCCGGCCACAGCGCGGGCGACTTCCACCTCCGTCGCTCCAGCGCGCAGCGCTTCGAGCAGCGCGTCGGTAATCTCCTGAGCATCCTCGCCCAAGAGAACGGGCGTCAGCGTGCCGTTGGCGACCCACGATCCTCGTCGCGCGCGTCCGGCCTCGAGCGCGGCGGGTAGCGCCTCGAACGCATCTTCGAGGATGGCGATCAGGTCTACCGGATTGCGCCATTCGTTCGACTCTTCCATGCGGTCGGCACTGGCATACCCCGACGCCAGGCTCGTCAGCACGGTCCCGGCGCGCTCCCATCCAGCGATGTCCAGCGCTTCGAAGGCCTTGTTGGTGAAGTCGAGCGGGTGTCCCGTATCGATGTAGCGGTGGTCCGTGGCGGCCGCGAAGAGCATGTCGGCGAGGGCGCGATGATCCGCCCCGGCCTGCACCGCCGAGGCGATGCACCGTTCCGCACCGTCAGCGTCGCGTACCTCGACGAACTGCCGGAACCACTGCTTGAGCGTGGCCGTATCCGCCGTCGACCCGGCCAGCGGCCGCAGCGGAAACCGCGGCGCGGCCCCGTCGCTGTTGCCCGCTACCGCGGTCAAGCCGTGGTAGAGCGCGAGCGGTCGGTCCTCAGGTGCGAGCGCCGGGAGCAGGTTCATCATGCAGGCGTGTATCGTCAGGCCCTGGCCCCACCCCTCGCGCCGGTACGTCGTCCCGAACTCTAGCCCGATGCGAAACGGCTGGGCGGGATCTCCGTCGCCCACCAGCGCAATCGCGGCCTTGGCGGTCACGAGGGAAAGGTTGCGCTCAAGGCCCTCCCGCAAGCGTTCTTGGGCGTGCGTCTGGGGGTCGGTGCGCGGCGCGAGATCCACCCAGACCTCGCCGCGTCGAACCTCAACGGGAAACACCCGCATGTCGTCGGCCCAGGGGTCGAATGTGCCGCCGCTCGAGAGATCGAACCGCGCATGGTGCCAGTGGCATGTGAGAATGCCAGCATGCACCGTGCCCCGGTTCAATGGGAAGCCCATGTGCGGGCAGCGGTTGTCCACGGCGTGCACCTGTCCGTCGTGGGCAAAGAGGGCGATCGCGTGACCCTGAAGCTGGACGGCATGGCACCCACCTTGCGGCACGTCCGACAGCTTCGCAGCGCGCACGAAGTTCGCGGTCCCGATGGCCATGTCGGTCTCCCCTAAGTTACAGGATCAGGTGCAGATCGCCGAACTCGTGCCAGAGATATCCGCCCGCGAGCGCGGCCCGGTAGGCCTGCCCCACGTGGTCGCGGCCGGCGATCGCTTCCAACATCGCTAGGTGCGTGGACTTGGGCTCGTGGAACCCCGTGAGCAGGCCGTCGACCACGCGCACCCCACGCTCCGGCGTCACGATGAGGTCGGTCCATCCCCGGGACGCCAGGACCCGGCCCGTTGAATCGGCAGCGCTCTCCAGCGCACGCACGACCGTGGTACCAACCGCGACGACTCGGCCGCCTCGTCGCTTCGCCGACGTCACCGCTTCGGCCGTCCCCACCGGTACTTCATAGAACTCTTCATAGGGCGCCTCGTCTCCTTCCAGACTGGCCACGCCGGTGTGGAGTGTGATGCTGGCCGTCGCGATACCTCGCCCGCCGAGACGCGTGATCACGCCGGGCGTGAACGCCCGTCCCGCTGACGGCATCTCGGCCGAACCTGGCGCACGCGCGTACACGGTCTGGTACATCTCTGGCGGCCACTCGCCGCGGACATAGGGATAGGTGATCGGCCGACCCCACCGCCGCAGATAGTCTAGGACCGGCTCGGGCAGGTCGAGCGCGGCGACCCAGAGACGCTTCGAGTTCGGATACGGCACCACGAGCGTCGCGGTCCCACCTCCGGGAAGCGTCAGTTGCTCTCCTCGCGCGCCATCGACCTTCCGCGGCTCGACCACCCACAGACCGGCCGGGAGCCGAGTGGACAGGTGGAACGCGAGCGCGGTGCCATCAGCGCGGTGGGCGGTCAGAGCGGCCGGGAGCGTCGCCGAGTCGTTCACCACCAGCAGATCTCCAGACCTGAGAAAGTCTGGGAGATCGGTGAAGTGCGCGTGCACGACACGACCGGTCCGACGCTCGCTCACGAGCAGGCGCACCTGATCCCGCGTAAGACCTCGCGCCTCCGCAGGCTCGACGGCCTCGAGGGCCGCGGGGAGCGTGAACTCCAGCGCGGCGCTTTGGGCCCGTGGGTCCGCGACGGCCGGCATCATCCTCACGTTACGATGGCGAGGAGTTTCTGCGCTTCGAGGCGCGCGAACGGCGCCGTCTCCTCCTCAGCCACTCGCACGAACGCGGGCGCCGCGATCTCCGGCCCCGGAAGATGTGACAGGTCCACGCCTGGTTCGGCGTCGCGATGCATCTGGGTGTTCATGTCGCCCGGATCGACGGCGTAGACGCGCACACCGCTACCCTCGAGTTCGGCCGCAAGGGTTCGGGACAGGTGCTCGAGCGCGGCCTTGCTCGCCCCATATCCCCCCCAACCTGGGTACGCCTGCACCCCGGCATCCGAGGTGACGTTGATGATCACGCCCTCGCCGCGCGCTTTCATCTGCGGCAGTACCAACTGGATGAGGTGCAGCGGCGCGACCACGTTGGTGCGAAACACCCGCAGCAGCGCGTCCCATGGATAGGTCTCAAGGGACGGCATAGGACTTGGTCCGATCTCGGACGCGTTGTTGACGAGCACGTCGATGCGGCCGAAGCGGTCGAGCGCAGCGCCGGCAATGTGCTCCGCCTGTTCGCCGACGTCGGCGGCCAACGCGAGCACCTCGGTGGCGCCGGACAGCTCGGCCGCAGCCGCGCGCAGAGCGGCTTCACCGCGGGCGACGAGGACCAGTTTCGCCCGTTGACCGGCATACAGCCGCGCGATCTCAAGGCCGAGACCTCGTGATGCGCCCGTGATCAGCGCCGTGCGGCCGCGCAAGACCATAAGGAACGCCTCCCCTCTCCCCTCAGTCTGTCACGTCGAACGCGTGCCGCCATCGGCCGGAGGCACAGACGGGACCCTGGCCAAAAGGACAGGCACTGTCGCCGCAAGGCTTCCTCATTCGCCCTTCATAGGAAATCTCAGGGTGCTATTACAACGGTTATCACGGTCATAACGATTTGGTGCAATTATGGACGGGTTGCCAGGACACCGCCATGAGGTCTCCACGCGGGGCGCCTCACTACAGAAGCCCGCGTTGGGCGGCCAACGCCACCGCCTGGGCTCGGTTCTCGGCACCAAGCTTGTTGAGAATGGAAGCGATGTGGAACTTGACTGTGCGTTCGGTGATAGACAGAGATCGCGCGATCTGCTTCGATGACCGGCCGGCGGCGACCAGACGCATGACTTCGCGCTCGCGCGCGGTCAGCGTGCCGCCCCGGCGCGGCGACGCGACGGCCGCGACGACCTTCGACGCCACTCGAGCGGCCAGGTGCGAGCCCCCGCCGTGGACCGCGCGAATCGCACGGACAATCTCGTCGGCCGGCGCACCTTTGAGCAGATAGCCTTTCGCCCCGGCCTCGAGAGTGCTCAAGACCCGCTCCTCTGTATCATACGCGGTGAACGCGATCACTCGGGCGCCCGGCGCGGTCACTGCCAGGCGGGGAATCGCGGCGGTCCCGTCCATGCCAGGCAGCTCCAGGTCGAGGAGAATGACATCGGGCTTGACCCGAGCGGCGAGCCCCAGGGCATCCTCCGCTGATCCGACCGCGCCGACAACCTCGAGATCGGGCGCGTCTTCGAGCAGCGCGACGAGCCCCTCGCGGACGATGGGGTGATCGTCGACCACCAATACCCGGATCATGGTGTCACTGGCGGCCGGGGCGCCGACGCGAGCACGAGTGTGCCGCGCCGGCGCCGGCTCTCGATCCGCAGCCGGCCGCCGAGCAGTCGCGCGCGCTCGCGCATCCCGATGATCCCGTGCGACCGTTCGGGGACGGCCCGGGAGTCGAAGCCGACGCCGTCGTCCTGGACCGACAGACGCACGCGGCGGGGGCCGGCCGCGAGCGCGATCTCAACGGCGTTGGCCCGCGCGTGCCGGCGAACGTTGGCCAGGGCTTCTTGTGTGATGCGAAACAACTCCGCTTCGATGCGCAGCGGCAGGTCGAGACCCGGCGCGGCGCGGACGTGGACCGGGATGCCGGTCTCGGCCGTAAACGCGCGACCCAGGGCGGCCAGCGCCTCGCCGAGCGGTTTCCCTTCCAGCGGCGCGGCGCGGAGATCGAGGACGGAGCGCCGTGCTTCCTCAAGGCTCGCGCGCGCGGCCTCCAGTGCGCGTGTCATCCGCGCACGGGCCCGACCGGGATTGCGCCCGACGTGTGGCAGCGCGCCTTCAAGGTGGAGCGCAATCGCCGTGAGCCCCTGGGCGAGCGTGTCGTGGATCTCCCGCGCGATGCGGGCGCGCTCCTCGGCGCGGGCCAGCCGGGCGCCTTCCTCTGCCAGGCGCGCCCGCTCGATGGCGATGCCGACCTGGTACGCGATCGTGGAGAGCAACCGCAGTTCGGCTGGGGTGAGCTTCCGCCACGACGGCCCCGTGACGTTCATGATGCCGAGCGGCTTGTGCTGAAAGTACAGCGGGATGCTGGCATGGTAGCGCAGGCCTCGCGTCAGGTCCACGGCCTTGGCACGCACCGCCGGCTGCAGGCGGCTGCACTCGATGACGTCGATGTTCTTCGGGGTGAGCTTGCCCTCATTGAAGTCGGTGATGCACCAGCACGGCCGGCCGGTCATGCGGACCGGCTCCTGGAGATACGGCGGCAGATTCCGCGAGGCGGCACTGTAGAACTTCTGGGTCTCCGGGTCCACCAACCAGACCCAACCGGTACGCAGACCCAGCAGCCGGGTGACCATCGAGAGGGTGCGCTCCAGCGCATCGCGGACGTCCGGTGCGCTGTTGAGCGCCTCAGCGATCGCGTTGAGGACGACGAGATCCCGCGGACCCTTCGTCATCGCAGTGCGCTCCGGATCTCCTCCAGGACCTGGGCATCGCGCTCGACGCCCGCAGCATCGCTGAGGGCCGCCCTCGCCGCCTCCCCGCCGATGCGGCCCAATGCCCAGGCCGCGTGCCCGCGCACCAACGCGTCGTCGGGGTCGCGTAGGGCCACTGCCAGGTCGGGGACCGCGCGCCGATCGCGCAGGTTCCCCAAGGCGACGGCGACGTTGCGCCGCAGCCCGCTGCGCTTGGCCCGCTTGAGCGGACTGCGCCGGAAGCGGCGCCGATAGTCCACCTCCGAGATGTTCAGCAGCGGCAGCAGGCGCGGGTGGGTGCCCACATCGGGTCGGGGATGAAACTCGCGGTGCGCAGTCGGCTTCGCCAGGCGGTTGTGAGGACACACCTCCTGGCAGAGGTCGCAGCCGAAGATCATGTCCTGGAGCGTGGGTCGGACCTCGCGCGGGATCCATCCCCGGTGCTCGATGGTCCAGTACGAGATACACTTGCGTGCATCGACAACACCCGGCGCCGTGATCGCGCCGGTCGGGCAGGCCTCGTCGCCGCGCAGACAGGCCTCGCACAGACCGCAGTCGCCGGACGCCGGCGGATCCGGGCGCAGGTCCAGGTCGGTCAGGATCTCCCCGAGGGTGACCCAGGTGCCAAACGCCTTGGTGATCAGGCACGAGTGCCGGCCGCACCAGCCCAACCCGGCGCGCTGCGCGATCGCCCGATCGAGCAGCGGGCCTGTGTCCACGTAGTAGCGGGCCAGGCGCGCGCCGTGTTCGGTCAGGAAGGCGCACAGCGTCCGCAGGCGCGGCCACATGACCAGGTGGTAGTCGTCGCCCCAGGCATACCGCGCAAGGCGTCCCCGCGGTTCGTCGTCCGCCGGCGGAACGGGCTCGCCGGCGTAGTAGTTCATGGCGACGGCGATGATCGAACGCGCCGACGCTCGGATCCGGCGCGGATCGCCGACGCGGTCGCGGTGTTCGGCCATGTAGGCCATGGTGCCGTGATGGCCGGCGTCGATCCACCGTTGGTACGCCGCGTCGGCTTCGGGGAAGGGCGAGGCCGTGGTAATGCCCACGAGATCGAACCCCAGCTCACGCGCCCGCTCTTTGATCGCGGCTTCCAGACTCATCCCATCGTATCCGCCGCAGGGCGCACGGTGCTCGTCGTTGACCACGCCAGCAGCGCGGCCGCCATCGCGATGGCCACGCCCACCGAGATCGCCAGCGGCAACACCGGGTTCACCTCATACGCGTACCCGCCCACGAGCGATCCCACCGAGGCCAGGAGGGCTGAGAGCACACCCGCCATGGCAAACGCACGACCCACCATCGCCCCCGGCGCGCGCGCCCCGATCAGTGCATGCCCCAGGTTGAACAAAGGCGACCGGGTCCGCACGATCGCGAAGACGGGCAGCAGCGCGACCGGCGCCACCGCGACCAAGAGAATGCCGAGCGCGAAGAGCAACAGTGCGGCGGCGAGCGTGGGCACGATCCCAAAGCGATCGCCCATGCGGCCGGCCAGAATGGTCAGCGTGACGCCGCCCACGGCGACCATGGAGCTCTGGAAGCCGATCTCGGACAGTGACATCCCGCGCACCTCGCGCAGATACGGAGACAGGAAGGGATTCGTGATCAAGATGGCCAGCGTTGCACCGGCATAGATCCACATCGGGGTCCACAGCGGGCGCAGGTCCGCCCGGGTCGGCACCGGTGAGGCCCCCGTGGCGGCAGCGCCGGCGTCCTCATGCCTCACACGCAGCATCAGGAGGGTCGATAGGACGTAAAAGACGGCCCCGATGAGCAGGGTCGCACGGATGCCCCACTGGTCCGCGACGAACCCCCCGACGGACGGGGCGATCACAAATCCGCTCGAGGAGATCGTCCCCATCACACCAAACGTTGACGCGAGCTCTGACGGTGGCACGCGCCGGGTGATGTAGGCGTGGACCGCCGGCAGCCCAAAGTAGCCGAACTCATACAGGAGCAGGCCGGGCAACAGCCACCCATAGCTCGGCGCCGCCGCGAGCAGCAGGGGGACCGGTGTGCTGGAGATCCACGAAGCGGCAATCACGGTGCGGCGGCTGAACCGATCCGTCAGGATCCAACCGGTCAGAAATCCGGCGGCAAGCGCGAGATGGCGCAGGGTAAACAACGTGCCGAGCTCGACGGGCGACGCGCCGAGCTGTCTGGCGTAGATTGGGATCAGCGAGTCATAGAGCCCGATCCCGAACGACCAGAAGAACAGTGAGCCGAACGTCAACTGAAGATTTCTGTCTGTGCGGACGGCCATGACGGCCCCACTATAGCACGGCGCGTACCTGCAGCCCCCTCGTGGCGATCCGAAGTGGAAGAACTTGAAAGCCGGCGTTGCGCACGGCGGCTTCGACCGCGCGTTTGGCACCCGCGCGGGTGAAGATCAGCACGCATCCGCCGCCGCCCGCCCCGCACGCCTTGCCCGCGATTCCCCCGTACCGTCGCGCCACCGCCAGGACGCGCTCGATGGCCGGCGTCGACACCCCGGCTGCGAGACCGCGACGGAAACTCCACTCTTCGGCCAGCAGCACGCCGACCCCGTCCAGGTCCATTGTCTGCACGGCCCGGTGCATGCCCCGAGCGACCTGTGCGATCCCCCGCATCCGGTTCACGGTCGCGGGTACCCCATCCAGGTAGGCGCGCACGACGCCCCAGTTCGTGAGGCCCGACGAGTGCGGTCTGCCGGTGTAGACCAAGACCAGCCGCTCTTGAAACGCGTGGCGATGGGACGTCGCGCGCAGCAACGGCTCGACGTAGTCGCCGTCGAGCCCGAAGCGCATGGCGTTGACGCCGCCGTGCGCCGCCGCCAGGTGGTCTTGCCGCCCGGCCACGGTCCGAAGGGACTGCGCCTCGATTCGCCAGGCCGCGCCGATGAGATCCACAAGGGCACGCCGCCGCCTGGTCAGGCGGTCCAGGCCCGCCAGCATCGCGACCAGCAGGGCCGACGACGCGCCGAGCCCGGACCCGGGCGGCGCAGAGGAGGTCAACGTCATCATCACGCCGCCGGCCTCGGGTCCCGCGAATCGCAGGGCGCGGCACGCGAGATCGAGCGGGCCGCCCAGCGGCAGCACCTCCGCCGAATCCGCCTGCAGCTGCCGGCGCAGATCCCGGGAGACGATCGTGAAACCGCGCCGCGTTCGCTCCAGCCGTACACGCACAGGAATGTCTATGGCCGCGTTGATCGTCCACGCATCATCTTCGACGAGATAGATGGGATAGAGATCGAGCGTGCCGCCGGCCAGGTCGATGCGCGTGGGCGCCCGCGCCTCGATGATCATGCCAAGATCGTATCCATCGCGCGGCGGAAGGCCTCGGTCGCACGGCCCATCGATCGCGGCGTCCGGCCGGTCACGACGACGCCGATCATGACGGCCCACACGTGGGCGACCCCAAAGTATCGCGGCAGGTCTTCGGGCCGGAGACGCCGCTGGCTGGGGACGATGAGTCGCCGATTGGTGTACGAGCCGAGGCGGGCCAGCGCGACGAGATCGTCGGCGGTGGGCTCAGCGCCATACCCCTGTGGCGGGACCAGCGCAGCCTCCAACCACTCCCCCGGCAGCGCAGTGATGGCGCCGAGCGCCGTCGCCGGATAGTCGTGCGGAATGGCCGGCACCACGGGCACGCCGACGTCGTACAGGAAGAGTGGGAGGCGCGTAATGTACGCGTCCAGGAAGGCAAACCGGCGCAACTTTGGGATCTCTTCACGACCCACCATCGTCTCTTCCCCGGGGACAAGACCGGTCGGCACACCCGCGCGGAAGATGTCGTTCAAGTGGTCCTCTTCTTCCTCGAGCGACCCAAACGTTGTTCCGGACGCTCGGTGACGTACATTGACATGGACTTTGAGCAGGTCGGCGCCGGACGCCGCGGCGGCCCGTGCAAGGGCAGGATCATTGCGCGGGAGCGACACGATGAGAAGACCCCGGCGGGCCAACGGGTCAGACATCAGACAAACGCGCCTCGATCCCGCAGGACCGCGCGGAGGTTTTGCGCATCAATGGCGCGCGGAGACACGCCGGTCCGAACCGCCATGGCCGCGGCGGTCCCGGCGGCCTGCGCGATCGCCATCACAATCGCCGAGACCCGGAACGCCGCGAACGCTTCGTGCGTTGACGAAATACACCGTCCCGCCACGAGCCAGTTTTTCCCGTCGCGTGGGAGCAGACAGCGATACGGAATCGTGTAGTACTCGCCGTCGGACAGTCGCTTCGCGACCAGGCGCTCCGACGTCGGGTCGTGGATGTCGATCGGGTAGGCGCCGCAGGCGATCGCGTCATCGAACTTGCGGCCGCTCAACACGTCGTCCGCGGTCAGCGTGTAGTCACCGACGACGCGCCGGGTCTCGCGCACGCCGATCTGCGTGGGCGTCTCCAGGAGATACGCGCCCGAGAACCCAGGAATGCGGCGGGTCAGGAACTCCGCCACCGCGTACGCCTGCTGCCGGCCCTCGACCTCTGCTTGCGCCAGATCGCGGCCGACGATCCCCACGCGGTTCAACACGCGGGTGGTGTTGACCACTGCCTCCCCGGGACGCACGCCTTCGAAGACCAGGAGCCGATCGCGCGGGATGGTCCACTCACCGCGGGCGCGGGCCTCCCGCACCATTGCACCAAACCCGGCGAATCCACGGCTCGGGAGGCCACGCAGCCAGCCGATCTCGATGCGATCGTGCAGGCCCTGCCCGTGCTGGATCTCCTCCGGGTGGCGCTCCAGGTGGTCCATGACGACGTCCCACTCGACGCCACCGACCCGGAACATGAGCGTCATGGGCTGGGGACGGTGGTCTTCTGGTCGGCCGATCTCGGCCTGGGCACCGGCCGAGACCGAAAGATCACCGTCACCGGAGGCGTCGATGAACACCGGCGCGTGGATCTCCTTGAAGCCGTCCTTCTGCCAGACGCGAACAGACCGAACCACACCGCCCTCGGCGCTGGCCTCAATGAAGACGGTGTGCAGCCACAGATCCACGCCGGCGCCGACGGCGAGTTCCAGCAGCACCCGCTTGAGGCCTTCGTAATCGAACGGGGTCACGGTGTAGCAGAAATCGATGGGGTCAGGGACGTGGCCGGGGGAGGCGCCCAACGCCTGAAGACGCGCGACGATTTCCTGAGGGATGCCCTGCACGACCTGCCGGGGGCCGGCATGGAATCCCATGATCGGCGCCACCATGGCCGCGGTGAGCGTGCCCCCCAGGAATCCGTAGCGCTCCACGCACGCGACCCGAGCACCCTCACGCGCGGCGGCCACGGCGGCCACCGAGCCCGCCGGCCCTCCACCGATCACGACGACATCAAAGTCCCTGTTCGTCATCCGGCAACTCGACATCCACCTCGAACAGCCGATCCCACGGGAACGACAGTCCCATCATAGCCGGTGCACCAAAGACCCGCTCGACCGACGGCACGATCTGCTCGCGGAAGCGCCGCTGCGCCGCGTCGCGCACTACATCGACCGCCGGACCCAGATTGGTGGCATCCGCCTGGAGCCCCGGGACCACCTCCCGAGCAAGATAGGGACGCACCATCGTCTGGTAGCCCCAGTCGTCGAGCAGGCGCCGAGCCAGATACCGCCGGCGAATCTGCCGGTACCTGACCTGGCTCAGGTGCGTGCGAGCGTGGTAGGCCAGCACCACCTGTGCGATGACGGTGCCCAGGCTGTTGCTGCAGGTGTTCCAGCCGGCGTATCCGGCCAGCCCGGCGAAATCCTCCCGGGCAAGGAAGGAGTGGACCAGCGCGTCGTCGGCGCCGTTGGCGAACCGGACGTCGGCGCACCCGCACACCAGCCCTCGTGAACTCGCCTCGACCAGCGCCGCCGCAACCGTGCGCACCGGCGCCGGCGGCGCCCCACGTTGGTCGACGGCCTCGCGCTGCTGCACCCCCGGGAAGTTGTGAACCCATACCATGACCTCGGGTTCGTCGTCACTGATCGTGCACCCGGCCGCGTGAAGATGCGCGGCGATCGTCTCTTCCAGCGCGGCGGGCTCGTAGCGCGGCACGCTGCGCCGCGCCTCGGGAAACGTGTAGCGGACCGCCACCCTGGGGGTGCGCCCGCTGGCATCGGTGACGAGTCGCGCGAGCAGGCGCGCGCAGAGTTCGTCGGCGCCTGCCGAAATGTGCACACCGGTGGCCTGCAGCAGGTCACGGAGGCGACGCAGGACGGCCAGATCGGCGCGCGTCAGTCCGTAGGGCTCCGCGTCATCCTGACCGATCAAGACACTCTTGGGCGCGCCGCGCGCCGCGGCCGTGACGAGCTCGATGTTGATGAGGAGTTGGCGCCTTCGGCGCCGCAGGAGGTCGTCCACTGCGGTAACCGGGACCCCCGCGAGGGCCGCGACGCCCTCCTGCAACTTGGCGTCATCGGCGGACTGCTCGCCCTGGTCCACGAGCCGCGAGTATCGCCGCAGCGCGTCACCGTGGGGCCCCCAATACCCGGGCTCCTCCTCCGCGCCGCCGGTGGGAATCCTCGGATTGACGGCGCTCAGGTAGGTTGGGATGCGTGCGACAAGACGCACGAGCCGGTCGAGACGGCGCCAGAGCACGTCCATCGAGTCGACGCTCAGGCGCGAGGCGACCAGTCCGCCGTGGATCAGGACCTCGGCGGACGCGACCAGGCCATCCGCCGACGCGGTCTCCCGCTCCACCCACCGCCAGAGGGCCTCCAGGTCGGCAGGGCGGCGGCGGCCGCCCAGGATCTCCCGGGGGGGTGTGGTCCACAGCGCGCCGGTCAGCGGCAGCAGGTCCAGGACGGTATCGCGCGTCGCAGGCCGGTCGTCGAGTGGAATGAACACGATCCGGTTCACCGGATGGCTCCCGTGGTCAGACCCCGCAGGAAGAGCCGCTGTGTGAACAAGAAGACAATGATGATCGGGAGCGTCATCATCACCGCCCCTGCGGCCACGGCCCGCGTGTTGTGCGCGAACAGGCCGGACAAGTACAGCAGCCCCACGGCCAGCGGATACTTCTCCGGCGACTTCAAGACGATGAGCGGCCACAGGAAGGAGTTCCAGACCGCGACAAACTCGAAGAGCGCGAGCGCGCCCAGCGCCGGCCGGATCACCGGCAACATCACCCGCCACCAGATCGTGATCTCGCCGGCGCCGTCGATCCGGGCGGCATCCTCGAGTTCGGGCGGCACGGTCAGGAACGCCTGCCGCAGGAGGAAGATCCCAAAGACGCTCACGGCACCGGGCAGCAGCACGCCGGCATAGGTGTCGATGAGTTTCAGCCGCAGCAAGGTCACAAAGTTCACGATCAACCCGATGTGGCCGGGCAGCATCAGGGTGCTCACCAAGACCGCCACGATGAGTCCCCGGCCGGGGAACTCTAGCCGGGCCAGCGGGTAGGCGGCCAGCGCGCAGAACAGCAGGTTGAGCCCCACACCCGCGCCGGCCAGGATGAGCGTGTTGACGAAGAAGCGCGGCAGCGGCATCGTGTGCCACACAGTGGCAAAGTTTGCCAGGGAGGCCGGCCAAGGCAGCAACTGTGGTGGGAAACCAAAGACGGATCCCCCGGTCCGCAGCGCGATCGAGGCCAGCCAGAGGAGCGGAAAGGTCGCGAACAGCGCCAGCGCGCTGAGCCCAGCGTAGCGCAGGACGAGCCTAGTAATACGTCCACCCTCCCCGACGGAAGACGCGGAAGTTGACGATGGAGAGCACCATGATGACCAGGGCCAGCACCACGGCGAGCGCGGCCGCGTAGCCGAGCTCGAGTTGCTGGAAGCCCTTGTCGAAGATGTAGAAGAACATCGTGTACGTCCGGAACATCGGGCCGCCGCCGGTCATGACGTAGACTTCCTCGAACACCTTGAGAGCGGCGATGGCGGAGATCGTGGACGCGAGCAGGATCGACGGCCGCAGGAGCGGTAGCGTCACCCACCGGAACACCTGCCAGCGCGTCGCGCCGTCGGTCACGGCCGCCTCCTCGAACTCCGGCGGGATGCCCTGCAGGCCCGCCAGGTAGATGACCATGTAATACCCAAGACCCTTCCACAAGGTGACAAACATCACGGCGTACAGGGCCAGGTCGGGATTGCCCAACCACGAGATGGGGCGGGACAGCAGCCCGATTTTCAGGAGGAAGAAGTTGAGGACGCCGTCCTGCTCGTAGAGCCACCGCCACATCAACCCGGCGACGACCATGGACGTAACCACCGGCAGGTAGTAGGCCGCCCGAAACCACCGGATGCCCCGCAGCGGCACGTTGACGGCCACGGCAAGACCGATCGAGAGCGCCTGCAGCACCGGCACCACGAGCAGAAACTTGACGGAGTTACCCAGGGCGATCCAGAGGAACCGGTCGGTGAGCAGCGCCCGGAAGTGATCAAGGCCCACATAGCGGGGCGGGGAGATCACGTCGTATTCGTACAGACTGAGCGCGGTCCCGAAGATCACCGGGTAGAAGGTAAATACACCCAGCAGGACCAGAGCCGGGGTCAGAAAGAGGTAGGCCGCCGCGGTGCCTCGCCACTGCCGCCTGGTCAGTCCGAGGATGCGCGCGGGCGGCCTAGCCTCCATGAGGACCGGTCAGCGCCTCGCAGAGCCGGCGGAGCGACTCCACGTACCGGTAATTGACCGCGGTGTGGTCGTCGTCGAACTCCACAAACTCGCCTCGGACACCAAGCGCCTCGAGGCGGCCGTGCAGCAGCCGCGCGCCGAAGTGGAGGTTGAACTGATCCTTTGTGCCGCACTCGACGTAGATCAGACGCAGGCGTCGCAGGTTGTCGGCGTACCGGGCGGCCATGTGTACGGGATCCCACTCCAGCCAACGGGCCCACACGGCTTTATCGATCTCGCCGGTGTACGAATCGCACGGCGGATCGAAGTAGAACGGCGGTCGCCTCGGGTTGGGCGAGTACGCCATCGCCATGGCGGCAATGTTCACCGCGGTCACGGCATCGGGGGTCTTCTTTGGCATCTCCAGAAACGCCCGTAGAAAGCCGTCCACCCCGCCGTGTCGTGCCACGATGTTGCAGAACTTCCAGAAGTCCGGCAAATAGCACGCTTCAAAGTAGATGTCCCCGCTGTGTGAGGCCACCCCGCCAAAGACATCGGGATGCCGCATCGCCAGGACGAGCGCGCCATAGCCGCCGCTCGACTTTCCGTTCACGCCACGGTGCGCCGGCGACGCGAGTGTCCGAAACCGCCGATCGACGTGCGAGACGATCTCCTCGACGACGAAATCTTCATACCGGCCATTGGCCTCCGAGTTGAGATACTGACTGCCGCCGAACCGGGTGAAACCGTCCACCATCACCAGAATGGCCGGCGGTGCACCCGCGGCGATGACCCGATCCATGCACTCCGGGAGCGACGGCACCCAGGGGCTGGTGTTGACCGCGGACATCGCCGTTCCCGTGAACCCATGCAGCCAGTAGATCGTGGGGAAGGCGGACCCGCCGTCGTAGCCGGGCGGGAGATAGACGGGGATGCTCCTTGTGGCCGGGTCGCCCTGGCGATTCCCAGCGAGCGCCCGGCTCTCGATCTGCTCGATGACGACACGCCCGGTCGTGCTCATCGGCCAACGATCTCCTCCCTCCTATCGAGATGCCGGTGCAAACCGAGGCGCCGCGAGCGCCGTGATGGCAAAGACCACGGGTGCGACGTCTCCGCCGCGTGCTTGGAGCTCGATCACAAGGATGCTCCGCTCCGGCCGGGGGTTGACCCAGCACAGGAGCGAGAGGCGCACGTCGACCCCGGCGCGCGTCCGGCCGCTCCACGCTATCTCGTGCTCGAACGCGATCGGGTCATCCAGCCAGGTCCCAATGTTGCGTCGGAACTGGACAGGGATCTGAGCGCTCTCACCGTCGTCGAAGTAGAGGTTGTAGACGCCGACCGTCTCCCCAAACTGCGCCCCGGGGTACGGCAAGGTGTGCAGGACACAGAGCTCCACGGCGGGTCGACCGAACGGGATCGAGACCCGCGCAGGCAAGATGTGGGCCGGTGCACGATTGCCCCGCAGCATGACGACACTACGCCCGCCGCTCGATGCGGGGTCGATGACATCGAACAACACCCCGCCCAGGCGTTGCCGCCCCGACGGGAGGTTCCGGAGATCGTAGCCTGACCCCTTCTCCAGCCATCCCCCGCCGTCGTCGATGTGGCTGCGGGTCACGACGGCCCGCAAGTCGAGCACCTGTCCCGGCACGACCCGTGGGGCGAGGCGCACGTCACGCCAGTCGCCGCGGAACCGGGCCGCCGCGGTGATGGGGTCAAGCCGTGGCTCACCGGCTCCGGCAGACCAGAAGTGATCCGCCGCGGCCAGGTAGCCGGCGATCTGCTGATTCTGGAGCAAGGCGGTGCGGTTGCCGAAGTACCCGGTCCAGGTCGTGCGGAGCATCCCAACGGTCCCGGCGCGGAGGGCGTCTCGCGCAAACGAGGCCACGTTCTCATGCCGGTACCAGGTCGCCGCGAGCACCGGAAACCCCCACGCCCGCAGGCGGTCGAGGCTTGGATAGCGCGCGGCCTCCTGGTACTGCCAGTCCACCATCAGGATATCGCGCGGGAGTCGAGCGATCTCGGGGATAAACTCGTTCGTCAACAGGACGTCCGCCCACATCATCGTGCCGACGCCGCGGCTCTTGAGGTGGCCGTACAGCCGAAGCGTATCGCGGATAAACAGCTCGCCAAAGCCCTGGCGCCGTCCTTCGTCGGACCAGGGAAACGGCACGACGTTTCGGACTTCGTCGTGGCCGATGTGCAGGAACCGCGGACGGAACAGGGCGATGGCTTCGTCGAGAATCGGCAAGACGACCTCGTACACCCGGGGGTTCAGTGGGTTGTAGGCGAACCGCACTGGGGCGATGTCGGCGGGCATCTCGAGGAGATCGAGATTCTGGTCGTTGTGGAAGAGCCAGCCCGCGTGCCCCAGGGTTTGCACCAACGGCACGGGCTCGATGAGATGCTCCCGGGCCGCGGCGATGACCGCCGCCACCTGTGTCTTGGTCGCGCCGCCCGGATGCCGGATGTTCCGCGCGCTGTCCCACTGCACGTACTCCGCTTCCATGACGATCATGTTGAACTTGTACCGGCTGAAGATGCGCTCGATCAAGGCAGTGTGGAAGACGTCCGAGTAGTTGTCCAGCACGATGTGCACGGCGCGGATCGGGTGGTCGGGCCGGTCTTGCACCTCAACGGCCCACAGACGTAGGCGGTCTCCGTCGATATTGAAGAGTTGGCGCAGGGTCTGGGCGGCGTAGAAGGTGCCGCGGCGATCTGCCCCGGCGGCGAGGACGACACGCGGCGACACTTTGACGGCATACCCCTCGGGGGCCAACGCCGGCGCCTCGAGGCGTACGGCCTCACGGGTCAGGAGCGCCGCCAGCAGCGGGTATCGCGCCGGCTCGCCGATGACGATCAGGCCGCCGGACTCGGTCGAGCCGCCCGCGGAGACCGCGTCCACACCTGAGGCGCGGACGACGGCCAATGGTGCCCGCCCCCACGCCCTGACCTCTTCGTTCAGCTCTCGCGCGGCGTAGAGATCCTCGGGGAGCGCGTCGTCCGCGACCACGATCCGCGTGGTCGGCGTGACGTCGAACGCCCCGTCGAGCCACCGGATGGAGGTAGGCTGCGGGAAGATACGTCGTTCGCGGGCCGGGCTGACGTACGCGTCAGGCAGGACACCCGGCTGTGAGGAGACCGGCAGCACCATGGCGGCGATCAGCAGCGCGGCGGCGGCCGCGACCCTCACAGGCGTGCATTCCACTGCCTCACCGCCCAGTCAAGCGCGTCCTTGGGGCTGCGTTTGCCATAGAACGCACTCTCCACCGCCTCACGGAAGGCGCGGAAGAGGTCGCCGGCGTGCGGGGCAATCACACTGAGATCGCGGGCGTGCGGCAGGTCGGCGGCGGCCACCTTGCGGGCCACGTCCTCGGGGCCCGCGCCGCCCCGCCGGAAGAACGGATCGCCCGCCGCCTGCCGGGTGGACGGAAAGACGACAACCTGCCGGCTGAACTCGAGCTGGTTCTCATCGTTGGTCACGAACAGGGCAAAGTCGACCGCGCGCGCCCCGTCCTTGCTGGCCCGCGGGACGGCCACGGCCATGGTAGCGAGGTGCAGCGTGTTGCCCTTCCCCCTCGGGTAGGCGGCCACAAAGGTCTGTGCGTACACCTCCGGGTTGTCCTGCTTGACCCGCAGTAGGAACTGCGGCCCGGTGATCAGCATCCCGAGTTGCCCTGCCCCGTAGCGCTCGGTCGCGCCCAGGTACCCGCGGCGCAGGGTGTCCTCTGGAAAGTAGTCGCTCTTGAACAGGTCGACGTACCGGGTCAGATAACGGACGTGGTCGGGCGAGTTGAACACGGCGCGCTTCCCATCCGAGCTCAAGATCGCCAGGCCGTTCTCCTGAAAGCGGTGCAGCAGACGCACACCGTCCACGTTGGGCATGAACCCGTAGACCTTGGCGCGGTCCTTGATGGTCTGCGCCTGCCGGATCATCTCGTCTTCGGTCTGTGGTGGTTCGTTGGGGCTGAGTCCCGCGCGCCGGTACAGGCCGGCGTTGTAGGCGATCACGTTGGGGACGACGTACCACGGCAGGCCGTAGGTGCGGCCGCGAAACTGCGTCGACCGCCACAACCCATCGAAGTATCGCGCGCGGACCGGGGCGGCGACGGCGCCGTCCATGTCGACCAGGGCGTTGCGCTCCGCCAGCCGGATGGTCATCTCGGTATTGAGATTGACGACATCGGGCGCGACCCCACCCGCCAGTGCCGCCAGCAGCTTCTGCTCGATGGCGCCAAACTGCACGTCGATCCAGCGGATCTTCACCCCCGGCGTCGCGCGCTCGTAGGCGGCGATGACCCCGTTGACATAGTCGGTGAAGAACGGCTGCAGGGAGATCGTCCAGAACTCGAGGGTCACCGATGGAGCGCCCGACCCAGGTACGGGAAGGAGTGTGACGAGCGCAACACAGGCGAGAAGGACGCAGAGACGTCGGGTCATTGACTCGCTCTTCGGGCGCTCGGGTTTTGAATCCTTCCGACACCCAACGGAACAGCGTCGAGGACGTGAAACGTATGCAGGCGGCCGTCGTCGCTGAATCGCCACTCGACCTCGATCGGCCACGCGAAGTCGCCGGCCAGACGGCCGTGTTCCACCCAGGCGCGTCCGGCTGGATCGCCGGCAAGGGCGGGACCGGCCTTCACCACCAGTCGTGTGGGCCCCTCGATGAATCGCACCTCATCGATGGCGGGCAGGTCGCGCAAGGCGTCAGCCACGGCGGTTCGAAGATCCGCCGGAAGTGCCGGCCGGACGTTCACAAGGGCGATGTTCCGCCCCAGCGGGCCGGCGATCTTCACGTTGGCCAGCTCGGCAGTGAACTTCGCCACGGCCAGCGTGTCCAGAAGCGCCTCATTTGCCACGGCCACGGCCTGGCCGTGATACTCGGGATTGATGAGCGGCTTGAGGAGGTGCTTGAGCTTGCACCCCTCACGCCCAGAGTGTTCCCCGATGCGCGGGACACACAACCTCAGCTCCTCGGCCAGGCGGCGAATCTGGGGTTTGTCCAGTTCGAGCAAGGGCGCATAGAAGCCGTTGCTGATCTTGACGCCAAGCTGGCCCCATGTGTCACTGCGATTCGAACCCGTCAGCACGAGCCGGCCGCGCGCCGCCGCTTTGACCAACCCGAGTTTGATCTGGCGGGTGCATCGATTGCACGCCGGCCCGCCCCGCTGCACGGTGTGTTGCATCTTCTGGCCTAACAGGCAGCGCTGCTCGATGCCGAGCTGTTCAGCCATCTCCCGCACGATGGCGTTGCCCCGCCGGTACGCGTAGGCGCCCATGTTGACGGTGACCAGGAGGACGTTGCGCGCACCCAGGGCGTCCCGGGCCAGCGCCGCCACAGTGGACGAATCCAACCCGCCGCTAAACGCGACGACCACCGGCCCTCCGCCGGTGGTCCGTCGGATCTCGGCGACGCGGTCGTCGCTCAGGCCTGCGGAGTCCTGCCCATCACGCATCGTGCCTCCATTATATCGGGAAGGGGTGTGCCGTGGTCCGGAGCCGGCCGCACAGGTGTCCCACCGGTACCAGGCGGCCCAGGGTTCGGCGTGGGCCGGGCCGGTGGATTGGCCGGGGCAGGTGGGTTGGGGGGGGACGCCGGAATCGCGGTGGGTCGCGAGTCCACAACGGGATCCCCCCACACCACGGAGAGGTCCCGCGTGTGGTACTGGTCCCGACCGCGCACGATCAGCTCCAGCTGTAGCACGCCCGTAACGTCGAGCTCCAGGTTATCAGGGACGTCCCCGGATCGCTTTGGCTTGCTCTCGTACAGCACGTTGCCGTCGGCTCTGACTTCAAAGACCGCGGCGAACTCCTGCGGCAGGCCGTCCTCGACCCCAACCTTCGCGCGGAATCGCGCGAAGCGCTTCTGGAGATTGTAGACGACCCGCCATTCGCGCTCGCCCGAGCGACGGCCCTGCCACCAATTGCGGCGCTCGACCAGGGCACGGCGGTAGACCTCCCCGAACAACTGAACATGTCGCGGCAGGTTGGCGTCCGCCACCCCGACCACCGGAGGGAGCGTCACCACATAGACGGTGCCGGTCGGCGCCACGGGCACGGCCGCGGGCGGAGGCGTAGCCGGCTTCGGCGCCGGCTTTGCCAGCCGGGCGATCCACTGCCTCGCCACCTTGGCGTCGTCGCTTCGGGGCGCCAGGACGACGACCCGTTTGAACGCACCGATCGCGTCCTGGTTGCGTCCGAGCTTTGCATAGCAGAACCCCAGCCATGAGTACGCCCGCACATACTGCGGATTGGCGCTAATGGCCTTGTTCAAGAGGCCAATGGCCTTTGCACACTCACCGCTGTTGTAGAACGCCACTGCCTGGCGTACGTACGCCTCCGCGGTCGGCGCGGAGACCACAGTTCCGGGCGCCGTCAGGGTCAGCGCCACCGCGGCCGCGATGATCAGTGCCCAGCGCCGCGCGTGTGGCAGCGTCATGGCGGCGGAGGCGGCGGTGGAGGCGGCAGCTGGCGCGACGCCGGCTGCGGCACCGGGGTCAGAGCGAGGTCGAGGGTGATAGTCTCCAGCATGACGACCGTAAACTCGCGGACGATGGATCGGTAGCCCGCCTTGCTGATCTTGACCTTGTGGGCCCCCGGCTTGAGACCGGTCATCGTCAGCCGCGTGGTTCCCACGGGCCTGCCGTCCAGTTCGACCTGCGCCTCGGCGGGCGAAGTCGTGACCTTCAATGTCGCGCCGATGGGGGGCGTGGGCGCCTGCCGGGGCGACGCGGAGACCGCGCCGGCGGGTGAGGCGACCGCCCGTTTCGCCGGGCTCGTCGCCGCGTCCGAGCGCCCCTGGGCCCGGAGATAGGTGGTCCAGACTGCCCCGAGGATCAGGCCGATGATGATGACAAGCGCGACGACCGACGCCGGCGACGACCGCCGCTGGCTCCGCTGTGCCTGCACTCGACGCGCGGCGTATCCCTTCGGTGCGCGCCGATCCTCGGGAGATGTCGCCTCGGGCGTTCCGGTCGCGACCTGGTGCCGCGGCGGGGGTTGGTCACCCAGTGCCGGCTGCTCGGGCGGTGCGGAGTGTACCCGGGCCGCAGGGGCGGCACGGACCGCCGTGGGTGCCTGCCACGGCGCTTCAGGCGCGGCAGGCGCCTCGCCGGCGACCTCATCGTCATCATCGACTTCATCATCAGCGACCTGGATCTCCAGGTCGGTCACCGTTGCCTGATGAAGTCCCGCCTCCGCCGCCGCGCCGTTCGACACGCCGGCCGCCGGAGGGGGCGGTGCGCCACGATTGGCCGCGGCCTTGGCCGTGGCCTCACGAATGTCGCCGCCGCAGTGCTCGCAGAACAGCGCGCCTGCTCGAGTATGCTCCTGACCGCAGTGGGGACAGGGGATCCCAATCATGAGGCGGCCGCAGCGCGCACACATCCGCGCTCCCAAGTGGTTGGGTGCCGCGCACCGCGGACAGGCTGGACCGGCTGCCGTGACCATAGGGACGTCTCCCCTACTGCTACGTGCCCATCTGGGCCGTGATTGACCCCTGCTCCGGCGGGTGGTCGAAAGGAGGTTTGGGCGAGTGTCCGAAGCCGTGTATACACTGAGGCATCACGACAGCGGGGGGTGTTGGATGAGCATACAGCAGAAGCAACCGGAACAAGGCAACCGGTTGCTCGCCGCGCTCGCGTATCCTATCTGGATCATCGGTCTCATCATCGTCCTGACCGACATGAAGAAGGACCCTTTCATGCGGCTCCACGGATGGACCTCGCTGTTCTGGGGAATCGCCTGGGTGATCCTCTATATCATCATTGCGGTCCTTGCGCCTTTTACCGGCTGGTTCCTGGTCGGCACCGGGCGCCTGGTGTACCTGGTCCTGTCGATCTACTACGCTGTCCAGACCTACCAGGGGAAGTCATTCACGATTCCGGTGGTCAGCGACTGGGCGAAGAAGTACGCGGTCTAGCTCAGCGCCACCCGAGACCTCAAGTGGGGCCCCACATCCGGGGCCCCACGTTTTTCTTGTGGCGGCAAGTTCTTCAAGAGCCTACTCAGTTGTCTCCATCTGTGGATTCCATACTATCTCCCACAGATGCTCATCAGGGTCTTGAAAATAGCCAGCGTAGCCCCCCCAAAACGTGTTGCCGGCGGGTTTGATTATCCTTGCATCCGCTCTTTTCGCTTGTTCCATCACCGCGTCGACTTCTTCTCTACTGCCGACATTGTGGCCGATGGTAAGCTCCGTAGGGCTGTGAGCAGTTTTGGAGATGTTCGCGTCATGAGCGATGTCATCGCGAGACCAGATGGCAAGTTTCAGTCCCGACTGTAAGTCAAAGAAGGCAACGGCGCCATGTTCAAATTCCTTGCCAACAATTCCTTTCGTCGGGAGTCCTAGACCGTCGCGATAGAACACAAGCGCCTTTTCCAAATCGTCCACGCCCAATGTCATCACTGTAATTCGCGGCTTCATCAGTATCCGCTTTCAAGTCTTTCTTTGGCGCTCTTTGGCTGCAGATTCTTGTTTCCCCTCATATGCCCACTTTAACTTTTCTATATCAAATTTTTTCATCTTGAGGAACGCTTCTGTGACTCGTGCCAGTCTCTTCGGGTCCTTGTCGGCCATCATCTCGTCCATACCCGCAGGGACAATTTGCCACGACAGGCCGTACATGTCCTTGAGCCAGCCGCACTGTTCGGCTTCGGGAACTGCGGAGAGTTTTTCCCAGTAATAGTCAATTTCTTCCTGTGTGTCGCACTTGACGATGAACGATATTGATTCGTTGAACTTGAACAAGGGGCCTGCGCTGATAGCCATGAATTCCTGCCCCAAAAGTTCAAACGAGACGATATCGCAATCGCCCGACGGCGTGTCGTGGAGCGTCGTCACGTTCCTAATTCTTGAATCAGGAAAGATCGAGGTGTACAACTCCGCCGCTTCTTTGGCTTCCTTGTCGTACCATATGTGCGGGACGATTTTTTGTTTGATGGTTGTCATCTTTTTCTCCCATGCTTCCTAACTGGCGGAGAGGGTGGGATTCGAACCCACGAGGGCTCGCGCCCTAACGGATTTCAAGTCCGCCGCCTTCAACCGTGCTCAGCCACCTCTCCGGCACCCATTATACCAAAGGAATTGTGGGGCCCTCCGCCAATCTGCCCAGGGAGGTAGGCTGTTGACACACGGGGAGGGATGGAGATGACCTGGTCTGGGAGAGCGGTGGTCGCTCTGGTCGTCGTCCTGGGGCTCGTGGTCGGGATGGCGCCGGCGAACTACGCACAGGGCCGGCCGGTGGTGATCGCCACGTCGGGCGACGCCGAGACGATGGACCCCATGCTGACCGCCATCAGCACGACCGGCAGCGTCCAGCGCCACATGCTCGAGCCGATGCTCGCCTACGATCCCGACGGTAAGTTGATACCGGGGCTGGCGACTTCCTGGCGGATCGTCGACAGCCTGACGTGGGAGGTCAAGCTGCGCCCCGGAGTGCGCTTCCACAACGGGGAGCCGTTCAACGCCGACGCGGTGAAATTCAGTGTTGAGCGGGCGCAGACACACCCGAGGTCCCTCCAGAAGGTCTACGTGAGTCTGGTCAAAGAAGTGCGGGCGGTGGATGATCTCACCGTACGGGTCATCACCACCGAGCCCGCTCCCGACCAGGCGGCCAACCTCGAGAGCATCATGATGCTGCCGCCTCGCTACGCGCGCGAGGTCGGCGATGAGGGTTTAGGTCGGCGGCCCGTTGGGACCGGACCGTACAAGTTCGTGGAGTGGATCCGCGACGATCGCATCGTCATGGAACTCAACCTCACCTATTGGGGCCCAAAGCCCCAGGCGACCCGCGTCACGATCCGGCCGATTCCCGAAGGCGCCACGCGAGTGGCCGCGCTGTTGGCGGGCGAGGTGGACGTGGTCGAAGGCGTCCCGATCCCCGATATCCCTCGTGTCGTCCGAACAAAGGGCTTCAGGGTGCTGCGCAAGCAGGGGCCGCGGCTCATCTTCCTGGCGATGGATACCTTCCGCGATCGCGGCGGCCGGCATCCGACCGGCAGCCCGGGCCTGACGGACGGCGCCGCGAACCCGTTCAAGGATGTGCGCGTGCGGCAGGCACTCTACCATGCGATCAACACCAAGGAGATCGTCGAGCAGGTGATGGGCGGGGCGGCTGCACCGGCCGAGCAGATTCTGCCGCCGTTCATGTTTGGCTACACCCCCAGGGTCCGCCGCCCGATCTACGATCCGTCCAAGGCCAAACGCCTGCTCACCGAGGCAGGTTACCCCAACGGGTTCACGGTACGGCTTGATGTCCCGACCGATCGCTATGTCAACGACCGCGAGGTCGGACTCGCCCTGGTCGGCATGTTGGGCCGCGTCGGCATCACCGTACAGCTCAACGGGATGCCGCGGGCGATCTACTTCCCGCGCATGCGGGTATTCGACACCAGCCTGCAGATGAGTGGTTGGTTGACGCTGATCCCCAGCATCAACTGGTCGGCGCTGCTGGGTTGCGTTGATCCGAAAACGGGCTATGGCAGGGCCAACTACGGGCGGCACTGCAGCCCCGAGTTGAATCGGCTGATCGACATCATGAATACCGAGATGGACGACGCCAAGCGCAAGGACGCGTTCTTCAAGGCGGCGGAGTTGACGCGGCAGGACGTGGGCAAGATCCCCCTGTACTTTGAGGAGTTGGTCCGCGGCGTCAAGGAAGGGATCGCCATGCCGGTCCGGGTGGACGAGTACATCCTGGCCCAGGAGATCACGTTTAAGTAGTGACCCGTTTCCTGATCGGCCGGTTGCTGCAGATGCTCGGGGTCTTCCTGGTGATCTCGCTGGTCATCTTCATGCTCCTGGTGTTCACCGGAGACCCGATTGAGCTGCTCCTGCCCCCAGCCGCGGGCATCGATCAGGTCAAGGCCCTCGAAGTTCAGCTGGGGCTGGATCAGCCCTGGTGGGTGCAGTACGGCAGGTTTCTGCGCAGCGCGCTGCGCGGCGACCTGGGGACCTCGTTTTACTTCAACGAGCCGGCGATCCGGTTGGTACTGCAGCGCCTGCCGGCCTCGCTCGAGCTCGTCGTCTGGACGATGCTCGTCTCGACCATCATCGCGATTCCACTGGGCGCCATGGCCGCGGTCAACCCCAACTCCTGGCTCGACCGCAGCGTGCTGGTCGGTTCGCTCGTCGGCATCTCGGCGCCAACATTCTGGATCGGCATCGTGCTCATCGCCTTGTTCGTCGTGACGCTCAACCTTCTGCCGTCGTCGGGCCGAGGCGGTTGGGAGCACCTGGTGCTGCCGGTGGCGACGCTAACATTCTATCGGGTCGCGCTGTTCATCAGGCTGATCCGCGCCGGGATGCTCGACGTCCTCGGTCAAGACTACATCCGGACGGCGCGGGCGAAGGGTCTGTTCGAGCGGCTCGTGATCTACCGTCACGCTCTGAAGAATACACTCATCCCCTTCGTGACGATCGGCGGCATCCAGATGGGTGGGCTGATCGCGTTTGCGGTCGTCACCGAGAAGATCTTCGCGTGGCCCGGCATGGGCCGGCTGCTGCTCATCTCGATCGAGCGGCTGGACTACCCCGTGGTCGTGGCCTATGCCATCGTCACCGCCGCGCTCTTCGTGGTCATCAACCTGACCGTTGATCTGCTGTACGCTTTCATCGATCCCCGGATCAGATACGAGTAGGACGGCCGTGGCTCAGACGATCAGCGAGCCACAGCCAGGAACGGCCGCCGTCGTCCCTCGATCGGCGCGGCCGCGCGCCTGGTTGTGGCGGGCGTTCCGGTCGAGCCCAGTCGCGATCGCCGGGGGAGTGCTGCTCGTGATCATGATTGCGCTGGCCGTCCTCGCGCCGGTGATGTCGCCGTGGGACCCGCAGGCCCAGGACCTGAGCCGGCGCCTCGTCGCGCCGTCGTGGCTGAGCGGTCCGCACCCGTTGGGTACCGATGCCGTCGGCCGCGATCTGTTGAGCAACATCTTCTTTGGCCTTCGAGTCTCGTTGCTGTTTGGCGTATTGTCGATCGCGATCTCTGTGGCGCTTGGCGTCGCAGCCGGCGTGTCCGCCGGCTACTATCGGGGCCGCCTCGACGCACTCGTCATGCGGGCGGCGGACATGCAGCTCTCACTCCCGTTCCTGCTCGTGGCGCTGGCGGCCGCCGCGATCTGGGGACGAGGCCTGGACAAGCTCATCGTCGTGATCGGTGTGATCGGCTGGGCGGAATTCGCCCGAACCGTCAGGGGCAGCACGCTGGCCGTGCGGGAGAAGGAGTTCGTAGAAGCGGCCCGGGCGCTGGGCGCGTTGGACCGGCGCATCATGGCCCGCCACGTCCTGCCAAATGTGCTCACGCCGGTCATCGTCCTGATCTCTGTGGCGATGCCCCGGGCCATCGTGGCGGAGGCGACCCTGTCGTTCCTGGGCCTCGGCGTGCCGCTCACCACGCCCTCGCTGGGGCTGCTCATCGACGGCGGCTACAAGTACCTGTTCAGCGGCTCCTGGTGGCCATCGATCATGCCCGGGCTGGCCCTGATGTTCCTGGTCGTGGGGATCAACCTGGTCGGCGATTGGATGCGCGACGCGCTGGACCCCAGACTGCACGGGAGAAGATGACGCGAACTGGATCCCTGCCCGGGGAGGTGGCGCATGGCACTCCCAGATTTTCGCAACGAACCCTTCGCTGACTTCACAGAGGACGCGAACAAGACCGCGATGCTCACCGCGCTCGACCAGGTCGGCCGCGAACTCGGAAAGGTGTTCCCCATCGTCATCGGGGAAGAGCGCATCCGGCGCGACGCCACGTTCACGTCGTGGGATCCTTCATTGAAGACGCGGGCCGTGGCCGTCTGCCAGAACGGCACGGCGGCCGACGTGAGTCGGGCCGTGGACGTCGCCGAGCGGGCCTTCCAGAGTTGGCGCCGGGTTCCCGCCGAAGAACGGGCGGCGCTGCTGCTGCGGGCCGCGGGCATCCTCCGCCGCCGCAAGTTCTGGGCCGCCGCTTGGCAGGTCTACGAGGTCGGCAAGAACTGGGGCGAGGCCGACGGCGACGTTGCTGAAACGATCGACCATCTCGAGTTCTTTGCGCGCGAGGCGCTGCGCTACGCACGGGGGCAAGTCCTGGCCCCCCACCCCCAGGAGTTTAGCGAGTACGGTTACATCCCGATCGGCGTCGTGGCCGTGATTCCGCCGTGGAACTTCCCCCTCGCGATCCCGGTCGGTATGGCGGCGGCGGCGATCGCCGCCGGCAACACGGTCGTGATGAAGCCGAGCAGCGACTCGCCCGCGAACGCCTATGTCTTTCACGACATCATGGAGGAGGCCGGGCTCCCTCCTGGCGTCCTCAACATCGTCACCGGCTCCGGCGGTAAGGTCGGTGATCCCTTGGTGAGCCACCCCCGCGTCCGGATGATCGCCTTCACCGGGTCGAAGGAGGTCGGCATCCGGCTATACGAGCAGGCCGCCCACGTCGCGGCCGGTCAGATCTGGCTGAAACGGGTGATCGCCGAGATGGGCGGGAAGAACGCGGTGATCGTGGACGAGAGCGCTGACCTGGACGACGCCGTCTCCGCGGCGGTGGTGTCAGGGTATGGGTTTCAGGGTCAGAAGTGCTCGGCGGGCTCGCGCCTGGTCGTCCACGAGCGACGCTACCGCGACGTGCTCGACGCCTTTGTCACGCAGGTCCGCGCGCTCAAGGTCGGACCGGCGCGCGACAACTTCGCCGCCGGTCCGGTGATCAACGGCCGTGCGAAAGACAGCATCATGGACTACATCGCCGTGGGCAAGCGCGAAGGGCGCCTGATGGCGGGAGGCGAGCCCGGCGACGGCGAGGGACACTTCATTCAGCCCACCGTGTTCGCGGACGTCGATGCCCAGGCCCGCATTGCGCAAGAAGAGATCTTTGGCCCGGTCGTCGCCGTCATCAAAGCACGCGACTTCGAGCACGCCCTGGCGATCGCGAATGGCACGGAGTACGGGCTGACGGGTGCGGTCTTCTCGCGCAACGCCGAGCACCTGGCCCGCGCCCGGCGCGAGTTCCACTGCGGCAACCTGTATCTCAACCGCAAGTCCACGGGTGCGCTCGTCGGTGTGCATCCCTTCGGCGGGTTCAACATGAGCGGCACCGCCGCCAAGGTCGGGGGCCCCGACTACCTCCTGTACTTCTTGCAGCCAAAGGTGGTCTCGATCAAGCATGGGTAGGAGGTAACGGAGCCCGCGTTGGGGTATACTCTGTTGCATCATGGTGGAGACTCCCTGGCCTGATCGGGCCCCTCCGCCGTCTTCCGGCGGACCGGGCGCCTCCGTTGAGGAGCGGTTCTCTTTTTCCAAGTTTGCTGCCCACCCGTTCTTCAAGGAGGTCAACGCCTGGCTGGTGGCCCGAGCAGGGATCCGGCCGGGCGCCGATGTAGTCGATCTGGGCTGCGGCCCCGGCGCGGTCACCGAGCTGATCCTCCAAAACATGGGCCGGCCCCCCCTGGGGCGGGTCTTCGCCGTCGATCCATCAGGATCGGCCCTGGTGCAGGCGGCGCAGCGACTCCAGTCCGCCGTCGTTCGCTTCATCCAGGGGACCGCCGAACGCATCAACAGCCTGGTGCCCCCGGTCGACACGGTGGTGTTCGCCAACGCCATACACCTAGTCCAGGACAAGGCCCTGGTGATCGCAAGCATCAGCAGCATCCTGCGGCCCGGCGGCATCCTGGCGTTCAACACCACCTTCTTCGAGGGCGCGTACGCCAGCGACACGCATCGCTTCTACAAGATCTGGGTGCTGCGAGCGATGCGGTGGCTGCAGGAACGCGGCCACAGCGTCGCCAGAGGCGTCCGGGCCACGGCGCGGCAGTGGCTGTCCCCGGACGATTACCGGCATCTGCTACAGACGACCGGGTTTGGCGAGACCGAGATGGAGTTTCAGGAAAAGCAGTTGTCGGTTGCTGCCTGGGAAGACATCAGCGAGTTCTCTATGTTCATCGAAGGCGCCCTGCCCGGCGTCCCGCTGGAAGTCGGCGCGGAGGCGCTGAAGGTGGGCGTCCGGCAGGCGTTCCAGGAGCTCCGCCTCGAGGCCGTTCCTCGGATCTGGCTGCAGGCGATCGCACGACGCACGTGACGCGGCCGTCCAAAGCCGCCCTGGTGACCGGCGGGTCGTCCGGTCTGGGCCGGGCTATCACCCTCGCGTTTGCGCGCGCGGGCGTGGGCGTGGCGTTCACCTACCGTAGCAACCCTACCGGCGCACAGTCGCTTACCGACGAACTCGCCCCGCTGGGTCCCGCGATGGCGCTGCACGGCGACGTCAACGCGGAAGACGATGTGGCCCAATGGGTAGGCCAGGCACTCGCCCGCTTTGGGCGGCTCGACATCCTGGTGAACAACGCCGGGATCATTCGCGATGCGCTGGTGATGCGCATGAGCCCCGAGGACTGGCAGGCGGTGATCGACACGAACCTGACCGGCGCGCTGCGCGTGTGCCGCCACGTCATCCCGCATCTGCCGGCCGGTGGGCGTGTCGTCAATGTGACGTCCGTGGCCGGCGTGGCGGGCAGTGCCGGTCAGGCCAACTACTCCGCGGCCAAGGCCGGACTGATCGGGCTGACTGAGGTCCTGGCGCGCGAGCTGGCCTCGCGCGGCATCACCGTCAACGCGGTGGCGCCGGGCGCGATCGACGCCGGCATCGTGGCCGGACTGCCGGACGAGCACCGGCGGCGACTGGTCAGTGGGATTCCCATGGGCCGCATGGGCACCGCCGATGAGGTCGCGGCGCTGGTCGTCTTCCTGGCAAGTGAGGCCGCGAGTTACGTCACGGGGCAGACGATCGTCGTGGACGGTGGGGCGCTGCTGGCCTCGCACCTGATCTCGTAGACCGTCCCGCACCACGCAAACCGTCGCTGCCAAGCTGGTGTGCTATAATCCTAGCCACGTCCGACCCGCAAGGCCCATACGGGAGGTGGCATGTGTCGTGAAGATCCCCTTGACCCGCGTACTCGTGGGTGCGGTGATCGCGCTCCTCATCCTGCTTCCCCTCGTCCCGACATCAGCCCAGCAGCCCCGCCGCGGCGGAGTCCTCCGCATCGCGCACATTGGCGAGCCGCCCACGCTCGATCAACACTGGACAACGGCGGCGATCACCGGGCACATCATGTACAACGTCAACGAAGGCTTGTTCGCGCAGACGACCCGGTACGAGGCCAAGCCCATGCTCGTCGACAAGTGGGCGGTCTCCGCCGATCGTCTGACCTACACGTTCACGCTGCGGAAGGGTGTCAAGTTTCACAACGGCAAGGAACTGTCCAGTGAAGATGTCAAGGCCTCGCTCGAACGGTGGGGCCGGATCGCCGCGAACGGCCGGGCACTGTTTGCGTCCGTGGCCTCGCTCACCGCTCAAGACCCGCTCACGGTGGTGCTCAGGCTGCGGGAGCCCAACGGTCTGGTCCTGATGTACCTGGCGAACACGGGGCAGTCGGCCGTGATCTTTCCCAAGGAAGTTGTCGAGGAGGCCGGGACCGGGCAGTTGAAGCGGTTCATCAGCACCGGGCCCTACCGGTTCGTCGAACACCAGCCAGATCGCCACATCCGGCTGGACCGGTTCGAGGGTTACAGCGCCCGCACCGAGGAGCCCGACGGCGCCACCGGCCGGAAGCACGCCTATTTCGACTCCATCTTTGTCATCCCGGTCCCGGATCCGGCGGTCAGGATCGCGGGGGTGAAGCGGGGTGAATATCAGTTCGCCGAGACGGTCCCACCCGACGAGTACGACCGGCTGAGCGCCGACGCCGATCTGGTCCCGTACATTGCCAAGACGGCGACCTGGCTCACGGCGGTGTTCAACCACCGCTCGCCGCTGATGGGCAACAAGAAGATCCGCCAGGCGTTTCAAGCGGCGCTCGACCAAGAGTCGGTCATGCGGGCATCCTACGGCAACCCGCGGTTCTGGCGCCTCGACCCGGGCCTGATGCCCAAGGAGCACTACCTCTGGACTGACGCCGGCAAAGAGTACGTCAACCAGAGGAACCCCACCAAGGCGCGCCAGCTCCTGGCCGAGTCGGGCTACAAGGGCGAACCGATCCGCTGGGTGACAACGATGGAATACGTCGCCTACGGGACCACGGCGCAGCTCGTCAAGCCGCTGCTCGAGCGGGCCGGCTTTACAGTCGACCTCCAGGTGGTCGACTGGGCGACGGTGGTCTCCCGCCGCTCGCGCCCCGAGCTCTATGATGTGTTCAGCACCGCGTTCGGGTTCGTACCCGATCCGGTCTTCATGCTTGCGCTCAACCCGGCGTGGCCGGGGTGGTTCGACAACCGGGACGTGAACGCCATGATGACGTTGCTGCGGCGCCACTCCGACCCGAAGGTGCGGCTCGAGATCTGGAGCCGGATGCAGAAACTGTGGTATGAGGAAGCGGGTTCGATCAAGTTTGGCGACTACTTCCTCCTGCATCTCCATCGGAAGGAGCTGAAGGGCTACGTCAACGTCCCCACGCACATCTGGTGGAACGCGTGGTCGGAGGGGCGTTGATCGACGCGCGACCCTGACTGACCCATGACCGGCTACGTCCTACGGCGGCTCGTCGCGCTGCTGCCGGTGCTGCTCATTGTCTCGACCGTGGGGTTCTTCTTGATCTACCTCACCCCGGGCGATCCGGCGGCGGTCATGCTCGGACCTGACGCCACGGCCGAGGAGATCGAAAATCTCCGCACCCAGATGGGGCTGAACCGGCCGCTCCATGTCCAGCTCCTGCACTGGTACAGCCGGACACTGCGTGGCGACCTCGGTGACTCGATCTTCCTCCAGCGCCCGGTCCGCCAGGCCATCATCGAGCGGCTGGAGCCGACCGTGCTCCTCACGTCGATGTCGTTGTTCGTCGCCGTCGCCGTTGGTGTCCCGGCGGGGGTCGTCTCGGCCGTCCGGCGCAACTCCTGGATGGACCAGGTGGCCATGGGCGTGGCTCTGTTTGGGGTGTCGGTACCCGGCTTCTGGCTGGGGCTCAACCTGATCTTGTTCTTCTCGGTCTACCTTGGCCTCTTCCCGGTGGCAGGCTACGAGCCGGTGGCGCAATCTGTGGTCGGCGCCCTCCGCTCGTTGGTGCTGCCGGCGCTGACGCTCGGCATCGGTGGATCCGCGCTGATCGCGCGGATGACACGATCCAGCATGCTGGAAGTGCTGGGCCAGGACTTCGTGCGAACGGCCCGAGCCAAAGGCAACCAGGAGCGGCGCGTCATCCTCGGGCACGCGCTCCGCAACGCGATGATCCCAACGGTGACCGTGATCGGTCTGGCCCTGGGAGGATTGCTTGCCGGTGCGATCGTGACGGAAACGGTCTTCGTCATCCCGGGCGTCGGGCGGCTGGTCATCAACTCGGTGGCGCGGCGCGACTACCCGGTCATTCAGGGCGTCCTGATGTTCATCGCCTCCATTTACGTTCTGGTCAACCTGTTCATTGACGTCATCTACGTGTACCTAGATCCGCGGGTGAAGTATGCGTGAGGCGCGGCTGAGCGGTCGCGCGGCGCCCCTGCTGGTCCCTCCGCGCCCGGCCGCGGGCCAACCCGGGATGTGGGCCGCGGCGCTCCGGGCCGTGGGCCGCAGCCGGTCGGCCCTGATCGGCGGCACGATCGTGCTGCTCATCGTGCTGGTCGCGATCTTCGCGTCGCTGCTCTCACCATACGATCCGCAGGAGATCGATGTCAGCCGCCGGCTCGTCGGACCCAGATCGGCACACCCGTTTGGGACCGACAACCTGGGACGTGACATCTTGAGTCGCGTCATCCACGGCACCCGGATCTCCCTCAGCGTGGGTGGTCTGGTGGTAGGCTGCTCCGCCGGCGCCGGGATCGTGCTCGGGCTGCTGGCCGGTTACTCGTCCCATCTGGATCGCGTCCTGATGCGGATCATGGATGGGCTGATGGCATTCCCGACGACACTGCTGGCGATTGCACTCATGGCCGCGTTGGGCGCCCGCCTCTCCAACGTCATCATCGCGCTGGCGATCGTCTTCACGCCGCGTGTCGCCCGGGTCGTGCGCAGTGTGACGCTGGTACTGCGCGAGCTCGATTACGTCCAGGCGGCCCAGGCGCTCGGGGCGCGTGACTCGCGTGTCCTGCTGCGCCATGTCCTTCCGAACTGTATGGCCCCGGTCATCGTGCAGGGCACGTTCACGTTCGCCGAATCGGTGCTGGCCGAAGCCGCGCTGTCCTTCCTTGGTGTGGGTCTACCGCCCTACATTCCGTCGTGGGGAACCATCATCACCGTGGGCCGCCAGTTCATGCAGACGGCCTGGTGGATTACGGTCTTCCCGGGCATGGCGATCCTCGTCTCGGTCCTCGGCCTGAACCTGCTCGGCGATGGGCTGCGGGACCTGGCCGACCCGCGACTGCGGGGGCGACTCGGGTAGGCCCAGTCTCGCGCGGCGACCGCTGGCTGTGACCACGGTCTCCCTGTGGCTCGATACCCCATACGCACCATGCCCTTCGCTCGACCGAGACATCACGGTCCCGGTCGCGATCATTGGCGGCGGTATCAGCGGGATCTCGACCGCGTACTGGTTGTCGCAGCACGGGATCCATTGCGCCGTCCTGGAACAGCACACCGTGGCGTCTGGCGCGACCGGCCGCAACGCGGGGTTCCTCCTGGAAGGGACCGTCCCCGACTATCCCGAGCTCGCCGCGGCCTGGGGTCGGGCGACCGCGCGGGCGCTGTGGGACTTCACCATTGAAAATCGCAGGCGTGTGCAGGAAGCCTGCGCAAGCGAGGGGATCGACTGCGATCTGGTGTCATGCGGTAGTGTCGTCGCGGCCGCGTCGGACGAAGAGCTGGCCGCCTTGACGCTCCATGCGGACATGTTGGCGCAGGACGGGTACGCGTGTGACCTCCTCGACCGCCGGGCGGTCCGCGAGGAGTTGTCCGGCGCCGGGGCGTTTGCCGGCGGACTCCGCAACCCCCGCGACCACGGCGTCCACCCCGTCCGCTTTGTCCGCGGGTTGCAGCGCGCGGCCGAGCGTGGCTCGGCCGTGATCTTTGAGAACACGATGGTCCGTGCGATCGCGCGGGACGGCTCGACGTGGTTTGTCGTTACGCCCTCGGCGGTCCTGCGCGCCGACCACATCGTCCTGAGCCTCAACGCCTACACGTCACTCGTGGACCCGACCTGGACGAACATGATTCAGCCGGTCCGCGGACAGGTGCTCGCCACGGGCCCGGTCGGTCCACGCAGGTTCCGGCATCTCTTCTATGCGAACCAGGGGTTCGAGTACTGGCGGCAGCTCCCCGGGGGCGAGATCGTCTTGGGTGGGTTGCGTCACCTGGCCATACAAGAAGAGGTCGGCACCCGTGACCTCCTGCACGCGCGCATCCAGGACGCGTTGGAACGCTACTTGCGCGACCTCGGTGTGCCGTCGTCGATCCACGTCAAGCATCGCTGGAGCGGCATCATGGGATTCACCCCCGACCGGCTCCCGCTCATCGGGCCGGTGCCGGGTCGAGAGGGTTTGTACATCGCGGGCGGATACTCCGGTCACGGGCTGGCCTTCGCGTTTCTCGCCGGCCGGATGATCGCGCAGTTGGTCGCGACCGGCGCGACCGAGTACCCACACGTGTTGTTTCCGCAGCGACTGATCAGGATGTGAGCAGCACCAGGTCGGTTTCTACGTGAAGGCCAAACGCCTCGAGCATCGCGCGAGCGGAATCGAGCGAGGTCAGCGCGGGTACCTGCAGCTCGGCCGCGGCGCGGCGCAGCGCGAACCCGGCGCGCTCCGGGCGATATCCACGTGTCGGCGTGTTGACCAACACGCCGATCTTGCGCGCTCGCACCAGGGCGACGGCGTCGGCCGCATCCACGATCCCCGCGCGTACGCCGCGCGCCGCACAGGCCGCGCCGGTGCCCGGCGTCGCCAGCACCGTGAACCCCTGGGCCACCGCGCTCGCCGCGACCTCCGCGGCCTCAGCCTTATCGCGATCGGCCACGGAGAGTAATAACGTGCGCGCGGGCTCCAACGGGAAGCCAGCCGCGACAAAGGCCCGCCGCAGCGCCGCCGCCGGCGTCCGCCCGGTGCCCATCACTTCGCCCGTCGAACGCATCTCCGGCCCGAGCAGCGGGTCGGCCCCAAAGAGCTTCCCCGTGGAGAAGACCGGCGCCTTGACCGCCCAGCGGCGTGGCGCTGGAAGTAGCTGGGTGCCGGCGTATCCGAGTTCGGCCAGTGACCGGCCGAGCATCACCTCGGTCGCGAGGCGCACGAGCGGCACGCCGGTCGCCTTGCTGACGAACGGCACGGTGCGGCTGGCGCGGAGGTTGACCTCGAGCACGTAGGGCGCCCCCTGCCAGATGACAAACTGGATGTTCAGGAAGCCCCTGATCTGCAAGGCCCACGCCACGCGCGACGCGTATTCGACGATCACGCGTGTCGCCTCGGCCGAGACCGAGCGGGCCGGGAGCAGCGCCAGGCTGTCGCCGGAGTGCACCCCCGCGCGCTCGATCTGTTCCATCAGCGCGGGGATCAGGAGATTTGTCCCGTCCGCGACGGCATCCAGCTCGACCTCCAGGCCTTCCAGGTAGCGGTCGAGGAGCACCGGGCCGGCCGCGCCCGCCAGCGCCTGTGTCGCGGCGTCGCGTAGGTCGTCCACCGCGCGCGCGATGATCATGCCGCGGCCCCCGAGCACATACGACGGACGGACCAGCAGCGGGAGCCCCTCTCGCTCACCGATGGCCGCCGCCTCGTCCACGGTCGTCGCGGTCCAGCCGCGAGGCTGCGGGATGCCCAATTCATGCAGGAGCGCGGCAAACTTGCGGCGGTCCTCGGAGACATCGAGGCTCTCCGGCGCCGTGCCCAGGACGCGCACGCCCTCGCGGGCCAGCGGCATCGCCGCGTTCAACGGCGTCTGGCCGCCAAACTGCACCAGCACGCCCTGCGCGCCCTCGCGCTCGACCACGGCGCGGACATCCTCCGGGGTCAGGGGCTCAATGTAGAGACGGTCGGGCAGGTCGAAGTCGGTCGAGACGGTCTCCGGGTTGTTGTTGATCACAACCGCTCCCCATCCGGCCTTCTTGAGGGCCGCGACGGCATGCACTGTGCAATAGTCGAACTCGATGCCCTGACCGATGCGGATCGGCCCCGATCCGAGCACCACCGCAGTACGGGTCTCCGACGACGGCACCTCGTCTTCATCTTCATAGGTGCCGTAGAAGTACGGAGTGCCGGCCGGAAACTCGCCGGCGCAAGTGTCGACGCTCTTGTACGTCGGCCGCAGACCGGCGCACAGGCGGCGGGCCCGGATGTCGCGCGGTCCCAGCCCGCAGGCGCGGGCGATGGCGCGATCGTCGAATCCCAGGCGCAGCCACTCCCGGAGTGCGCCCGGCTCAAACCCCGCCCCGGCGGCCGCCGCGGCCCGCTCGACGGCGACGATACGCGCAATGCCGCCCAGGAAGAACGTGTCGATGTCGGTGGCGCCCCACAGCGCGTCCACCGTCGCGCCCCGGCGGAGGGCCTCCGCGAGCGCGAACAGCCGGTGCTCGTGCGGATCCCGGATACGGGCCCACACGTCGTCATCTGTCCAGGCGGCGACCATGGGATGCCAGAGCCCCACGGCGCTGATGTCCAGCGAGCGCACGCCCTTGAGCAGGGCTTCCTCGAAGGTGCGGCCCAGCGCCATGGCCTCGCCTGTGGATTTCATCTGGGTCCCGATCGTGCGATCCACCCCGGGAAACTTTTCGAAGGGCCAGCGGGGGATCTTGATGACCACGTAGTCTAGGGCCGGCTCGAAGCACGCGGTGCCGCCGGTGATGGCGTTGCGAATGACGTCCAGCGAACGCCCGAGCGCAATCTGCGTCGCGACACGCGCGATCGGGTACCCGGTCGCTTTGCTGGCGAGCGCGCTGGAGCGACTGACACGCGGGTTCACCTCGATGACGCGGTAGGGCTCGGTCCCCGGGCCGGACGACCGGCCCGGGGGCTCAAGCGCAAACTGCACGTTACAGGCGCCCTGGATGTCCAGACCGCGCACGATCCGCAGCGCCGCGGTTCGCAGGCGGTGGTAGGTTCGATCGGAGAGGGTCTGGCTGGGTGCCACCACGATTGAGTCGCCGGTGTGCACGCCCATCGGGTCAACGTTCTCCATGTTGCAAACGGTGATCGCGTTCCCGGCACCGTCGCGCAGCACCTCATACTCGATCTCTTTCCAGCCGGCGACACTCTCCTCCACCAGCACCTGCCCGATGCGGCTAAGGCTGATCCCGCGGGCCGCGACGGCCTCCACCTCCTCGAGCGTCGCGGCAATCCCGCCGCCGCTTCCGCCCAGGGTGAACGCGGGACGCACCACTACCGGCAGGCCGATGCGGGTCGCGGCGTGAACCGCCGCTTCCACCGAGGCCACCGTTTCGGACGCCGGCAGCGGTTCGCCGAGCGCCATCATCGCCGTCTTGAAGAGCGCGCGATCCTCGGCGCGCGCGATGGCGTCGATCGATGTCCCGAGCACTCGTACACCGAAGCGTTTGAATACGCCCCGGTCGTGCAGCGCCATCGCCAGATTCAGAGCGGTTTGCCCGCCCATGGTAGCCAGGACCCCGTGGGGGCGCTCCCGGGCAATGATCTCCTCCAGCACCTCGGGGATCAGCGGATCGATGTAGACGCGGTCGGCCACCCCCGCGTCCGTCATGATCGTCGCAGGGTTGCTGTTGACCAGAACGATCTCGCACCCGGCCTCCCGCAGCGCCCGGCACGCCTGCGTGCCCGAATAGTCGAACTCCGCGGCCTGGCCGATGACGATCGGGCCGGAGCCGATGAGCAGAACCTTCTGAGAATCGGTGGAGCGGCGCCCGGCGTCGCTAGGCATGCGCGCGGATCATCTCGAAGAAGCGTCGGAAGAGGTGCGCGGAGTCCTGTGGGCCGGGCCGGCCTTCGGGATGGTACTGTACCGAGAACACCGGCAGGGTCTTGTGGCGCATTCCCTCCACCGTGCCGTCGTGGAGGTTGTAGTGCGTGACCTCGAAGCCGACGCCGGCCAGTGACGCCTCATCCACGGCGTATCCGTGGTTCTGCGTCGTGATGGCGACCAGCCCAGTCAGCTCGTCACGCACTGGGTGGTTGGACCCCCGGTGACCGAAAGGCAGCTTGAACGTCTGTGCGCCCGCGGCGATGGCCAGGATCTGATGGCCCAGGCAGATGCCCATCACCGGGATCTCGGTCCACAGCGCCGCCACCTCGCGGGCAATCGCGCCCAGGCGCGCCGGATCACCGGGCCCGTTTGTGATCACCAAGCCCTGCGCGCCCGCGGTCCGAATAGCCTCGGCCGGTGTGTCGTGGGGGAAGACCCTCACATCACAGCCGAGCGCGCGCAGGTTCGCGACGATCCCCCGCTTGACCCCGCAATCCAGCACGGCCACCCTCGGTCCATCGGCGGGCCAGTGCTGCACGTCCAGCGTCGAGACCTGCGCGACGAGGTCGACCTCGCCCAGGTCAGGGACGGCGCGTGCTCGGGCCACCAGATCGCCGCGCGACTCATCGTCACTCGTGATGATCCCTCGGCGGACCCCGTGCGACCGTAGATGCCGGACCAGGCGCCGCGTGTCCACACCCGCGATTCCCACGATGCCCCAGGCGCGGAGGTACGCGTCAAGATCGCCGGCCGCCGGCGAACCGCCACTCGAACCAGGGGCGTCCCACCGCACCACAAAACCAGCAGCCTGGGGGTGTGAAGACTCGAGAGCCGCATCGCTAAAACCGTAGTTACCAATCAGAGGGTATGCCATGACAACGATCTGTCCCCGATAGGAGGGGTCGCTGAGCACTTCCTGGTAGCCGGTGAGGCTGGTGGTGAAGACGACCTCGCCGCCGGTCGAGCCCGCCGCGCCGAGGGCCTCACCGGCCAGGATCAGGCCGTCCTCCAGTGCCAGGACCGCGCGGGGCTTCATCAGAATAAAGATACCATGTTAGGAATAAATATTCAATGCGGCCCGGCCAGCAACCGATCCAGACGGTCCACCAGTCGCGAGAGGACCTCGAAGGCGCGCTCTACCGGCTCAGGCGACGACAGGTCCACGCCTGCGCGCTTGAGCGAGTCGAGGGGATAGGCGGATCCCCCCGCCTTGAGGAACGCCAGGTAGTGGTCCGTCGCGCGGGCCGTGCCGCCGAGAATGCGGTCGACGAGGGCGTTGGCGCCGGCGATCCCTGTCGCATACTGGTAGACGTAAAAGTTGGAATACAGGTGGGTGGGGAACTCGGCCCAGGTCACCCCGATGCGGTCGGCGTCCACCTCCACTTCCCCGCCGTACGCTTCGCGAAACAGATCGGTCATCAACGCGATCAGGTCCCGCGCGGTCAGGGCCTGTCCTCGCTCGAGACGCTCGTGGATCTCCAGCTCGAACCTGGCGAGCGTGGGCATGATCAGGAAGTAGCGGTGGAAGTTGCTCATGGCTTCCTCGATGACCGCGATCTGAAAATCGGGATCGGGTTGGGAGGCCAGGAGGTGCGCCCGCACCATCGCCTGGTTGAAGTTTGAGGCCACCTCGGCGAGGAAGAGTCCGTAGCGGGCATAGATCAACGGCTGTGTCTGCCACGAGTAGTACGAGTGCATCGAGTGACCCAGTTCGTGTGCCAGCGTGCTCATCCCAAAAATGTCGTCGTAGTAGCTCATCAGGATGAACGGATAGGTGCCCGGCGTCCCAGTCGAGAAGGCCCCGGACGCTTTCCCCTTGTTCGGATAGATGTCCACCCACCGCTCCTCCAGGAGGCCGCGGCGCATGACCGTGACGTACTCGTCGCCGAGCGGCTGCATGCCGCGCACAATCCAGTCCACCGCCTGTGCAAAGGGGACCCGTGGGCGGTTCCGGGTGAGCGGCGCGCCGCGGTCGTAGACATGGAGACGGTCGTAGCCGAGGGCACGCCGCCGGATGCGCCAGTAGCGATGCCAGGTCGACAGGTGTCTGCGGTAGGTGTTGATCAGGTTGTGAAACACCACCAGGGGGATGTGGTTGGGCTCCAGCGCTGCCTCCAGCGACGAGCCGTAGCGTCGCGCGCGCGCCAGGAACACATTCTGCTTGACGCCGGCCGCGATGCAGTTGGCCATCGCGTGGCGGTGGGCCAGGTGCGCGTCGGCGTAGCTCTCCCACGACGTGCGTCGGACCTCTCGATCAGGATGCGACAACAGGGCCCCCAGGTTGCCCTGCGCCACCTCGATGGGCTCAGGTTGCCCGGTCGCCCGGGCCTGGGCAAAGACCAAGTCGGCATCGGTCAGGATGCCGTGCGTCGCGGCGGCGGTCCGGAATGGATCCGTCAGGTGGCCGAGGAGCTCCTCGACCTCGGGTGAGCGGACGTGCGCCTGCCGGCGCTCGAGCCGATCCACGTAGTGTTCGTAGATCGCCAGCCGTGGTTCATCGCGCACCCAACGGCGCAGGGTATCGAACCCGATCGCGATCAGCTCCGGCTCGGCAAACGCGGCGGCCGCCAGGGCGTGTGCCTGCAGTCCACGGGCGCGATCGAACCGGGCGGCGGCTTCTTGATCCGTGGTGTCGACCGCGCGGCACATGCTGGCGTAGACCACGACCTGGCCGAGGGCGCGGTGCACCCCCTGGATCTCTTCCAGCCAGTCAGCGAGGCTTGCGGGCCCACCCGCGAGCTGCCCCCGGAATCGCCCAAGCCGCGAAACGTGCTCCGCGGCGCGCGCAAACGCCGCCTCCCAAGCTGCCGTGTCCGCGAAGATGCTGGGGGTGTTCCAGGTGTGCTCGGGGGCGATGGCACTCCGGGATGGTACAGTTATCTCGGGCACCGGCTCCTCCTAACGGGCGCGCGTGCGCTCTTTGTGATCACGGGGAATATATCATAGCACCCTCGGCGGCCCGATCGCAGGCGCGATCGCCCGGCGTATTAAGAGGAGAGACCCGAAACCCTCCGCTCGCCCCACAAGTCAACATTGACAACGGTGCGCCCATTCGCTAGATTACGTCGCAATAGCAGGCCAGTCGGTCGCCGCGTCGCGGCCTGGAGCGTCCGGGCCTGCTGCTGACAACGGAGGCCGCGCCTCCGAGACCCGGGGACGGGGAGGAGCCCATCCCTCGGGTTTCTTGTTTTCTGCGCGGCCCCGATCACGGAGGAAGCGCGTGCCAGACCACGTGATCCCTGTGACTTGGGATCGGGAGCGCGACGCGTGCGGCGTCGGGTTTGTCGCCGACCGCCGCGGCCGGCACAGCCACGAGATCCTCCGCCGGGCGCTTATCGCGGTCGGTGCCATGAGCCATCGGGGTGCGGTGGCCGCGGACGCGCGGACCGGCGATGGCGCCGGCGTGCTCACACAGATCCCCTACACGCTGCTGCGTCGCGACCTCCGGCTGCGCACGCCCAACGGTGACCTCGGCGTGGGCATGGTGTTCCTCCCGAGCGCGACGGATGCCGCGCGGAGCGCCCGGGCGCTCGTCGAAGAGACGCTGCAGGATGGCGGCGTCCCCGTGCTCGGCTGGCGCACGGTGCCGGTGGATCCCGACGCCCTGGGCGACCACGCGCGCCGCACACAGCCCGAGATCGCGCAGGTCGTCGTCGCCCGGCCCAAGGGGCTCGACGATGACGCGTTCGAGCGCGCGCTCTACCGCCTGCGCCGCATCATAGAGCGCCGCGCCGGCTCGGCCGGACTTCCCTTGTACCTCCCGTCGCTCTCCCGTGCCACCATCGTCTACAAAGGTTTGTTCGTTTCGCCACAGCTCCCCCGGTTCTACCGGGATCTCGCCGACGAGGCCTACGAAACCGCCATCGTAGTGTTTCACCAGCGCTACAGTACCAACACGTTCCCCTCCTGGCCGTTGGCACAGCCATTTCGGCTGCTGGCGCACAACGGGGAGATCAACACCCTGCCAGGCAACGTGACCTGGATGGCCGCGCGGGAGGCCGGCCTACGGTCGCCGCTGTGGCCCGATGGTGTGCGCGAGCTGCTGCCCATCATCCAGCCCGGCGGCAGCGACAGCGCGATGCTCGACAACGTACTCGAGCTGCTCACGCGCAGCGGCCGCGACCCTCTCCACGCCTTGATCACGCTCGTCCCGAGCGCGTGGGAGGGTGTGCCCGATCTTCCGGAGGCGGTCCGCGCTTTCTTCGAGTACCACGGCTGTCTCGGCGAGCCGTGGGACGGGCCGGCAGCGCTCGCCTTCTCGGATGGGCGGTTCGCCGCGGCCGCG
>Ga0187893_10001126_pt1 | contig 66555 bp, 62 predicted proteins | sample MA1701074metaG_FD_139574 | JGI IMG/M metagenome (GOLD analysis project Ga0187893, IMG submission 139574) | White microbial mat communities from a basaltic lava cave in the Kipuka Kanohina Cave System on the Island of Hawaii, USA - MA170107-4 metaG ...
AGATACGTTTGTCGGTCTTCCGGTAAAGCTGGGAAGGCGTGGTATTGAAGAGATTCTACAGATAAAACTCATGGATGGAGAGAGCAAAGCGCTTCATCTTTCGGCGAGCCATGTGAAAGAACTATGTGACAGAATAGTCGAGCTTGAAGAGCTTTAGGAAAAGATGGATTCGTTTTGATAGAAATTCTTGACTAGACAAGGCCATTTATTTAATATTACCGACTCTGAGTAGACGAGCTTTACCTACTGCTTGGAAACAAGCCAACTAAAACAAAACTAGATACAAGCAGAGTATCCCCGGAGGGAATATAATGGCAAACGAAGCGGCACAGAGTTCCTTGACTATGAGAAGGGATACCTGGTGGGTGGAACCGCTAATCACGGTTGTTGTTTTGAGCTTGTTCGGAATATACGCTACCTGGCGCGCCTTTTCAGGGGAATACTACCTTTCCGAACCATATCTCTCACCTTTTTACTCACCGCTTTTTACCCCTGGCTGGTGGACGCTGTCTCCGGCGCTCCTCATACTTTGGGCTCCTTTAGGTTTCCGCATGACCTGTTATTACTATCGAAAGGCGTATTACCGTTCGTTCTTCTGGTCTCCTCCCGCGTGCGCCGTGAAGCCCAAACCCAAAGAGGGTACATACACTGGCGAGACAAAATTCCCATTCATACTCCAAAACATCCACCGCTACTTTTTTTATGCGGCTACTGTCGTTGTCGTATTCCTCTGGTATGACGCTATCAAGGCGTTCTTCTTCGAAGACGGTTTCGGCATCGGAGTAGGGTCTGTCGTTCTAACTGTAAACGCCTTTCTCCTCACCATGTACTCCCTGTCTTGTCATTCTCTCCGTCATTTGATTGGAGGGAAATTAGATGTCATGTCAAAGTGTCCCAACAGGTACGAGCTTTGGAAATGCTCAAGCTCCTTGAATGAACACCATATGTTCTGGGCTTGGATTAGCTTGTTTGTAGTTGCGTTTGCAGACCTTTATGTAATGCTTGTTGCAAAGGGAATAATCAATGATGTGAGGTTGATATAATGGAGAAGTATGAGACTCACGTACACGACGTGATAGTTATAGGAGCGGGTGGGGCGGGGCTGAGAGCGGCTATTGAGGCATCAGCCCAGGGTGCTTCGGTGGGGTTGGTGTGTAAATCGTTGCTCGGCAAGGCACACACCGTAATGGCCGAAGGCGGAATAGCAGCGGCTCTCGCCAACGTCGATGTGAGTGATAACTGGCAGACCCATTTTAAGGATACGATGAAGGGCGGCAAGATGCTCAACAACTGGCGTATGGCTCAGATCCACGCCCAGGAGGCTCCCGACCGCGTTAAAGAGCTGGAGACCTGGGGAGCGCTCTTTGACCGCACACAAGACGGAAGAATCCTGCAGCGCGCCTTTGGCGGTCATACATGGAAAAGACTGTGCCATGTTGGCGACCGCACAGGGCTTGAGATGATCCGCACGCTACAGGACAAGGGTGTCCACTCCGGCATAGACGTCTATATGGAATGCACTATTACACAGCTTCTCAAGGACGGAGAGCGCATAACTGGTGCATTCGGCTATTGGAGAGAGAGCGGCAGGTTTGTGGTTTTTAAGACAAAATCGATAATCCTCGCAACAGGGGGGATCGGCAAGGCCTTTAAAATCACTTCAAATTCTTGGGAATACACTGGGGACGGACATGCACTGGCTTATGAGGCAGGAGCCGATCTGATAGACATGGAGTTTGTTCAGTTTCATCCGACCGGTATGGTATGGCCTCCAAGCGTGAAGGGAATACTCGTCACAGAGGCTGTACGAGGAGAAGGGGGGATTTTACGCAACTCGAAAGGGGAAAGGTTTATGGAGAAATACGACCCAAAGAGGATGGAGTTATCCACGAGGGATGTGGTTGCCAGGTCTATATACACCGAGGTAAGAGAAGGAAGGGGTTCGCCGCATGGAGGCGCTTTCCTCGATATATCTCAAGAGGGCGCAGATTATGTGAAAAAGAAGCTGCCGAGTATGTATCACCAGTTCATGGAATTTGCGGACATAGACATCACAAAGGGGCCAATGGAAGTTGGACCCACTACGCATTATGTGATGGGAGGGGTTCGCGTGCAGGCCGAGAATGGAGCAAGCACAGTTCCTGGGCTATTTGCAGCCGGGGAAGTTTCGGGAGGGATGCACGGAGCGAACCGTCTAGGGGGAAACTCTCTATCAGACCTCTTGGTATTCGGCTGCCGTGCGGGGCTAGGCGCAGCTCAATACGCAAATGAGGTCAACGGCAACGCTCTCAGGATAGACAATGACGAGCTTGAGAGAGCTTCGAGAGAGATGCTTCAGCCGTTTGACAACGCCAGCGGTGAGAATCCATATTCGGTGCATAGTTCTCTTCAAGACACTATGCAGGATTATTTCGGCGTCTTTCGTGTCGAAGAAGGTTTAAAAAATGGTTTGGAAGAACTACAAAAGTTGAAGGAGCGAGCTTCTCATTTGAAGATCGAAGGATCGAGGATGTTTAATCCGGGCTGGCACCTTTGCAGAGACCTCAAGTCTATGCTGATCGTGTCGGAGGCTGTTGCTAAGTGTGCAATACAGCGTCAGGAGAGCAGGGGCGCACATTCGCGAGTTGACTATCCGGATACTGATGATTTGAAATGGGGCAACGTTAACTCGGTTGTTTCTATGGATGGAGATAGAATGAAGATAGGGTTATCTCCCTTGATGGACATGCCGGAAGAACTAAAAAAGCTTCTTGCGGAGGATAAATAATGGCTGATGCTATTTTGAAGGTTTTTCGCGGAGATTCCAGCGGCGGACAGGAAAAGCAATATAAAGTGCCTGTGGAAGAGGGGATGGTAGTTCTGGACGCTCTTCATTACATACAGGCAAATTACGACAATGACTTAGCGGTGCGCTGGAACTGTAAGGCGGCTAAGTGCGGTTCCTGCAGTGCTGAGATAAACGGCAAACCCCGTCTGACCTGTAAAACAAGGATGGATAGTTTACCCCAAGGAGAGCCTATAACGGTTTATCCGATGAAAGCATTCCCTTTGGTCAAAGACTTGGTCACAGATGTTAAATGGAACTATGAAGTTCATAAGAAAATCCCCCCGTTTACTCCTCCGAAGGACACCGATTGGAGGATGAAACAGGAGGATATAGACCGGATACAGGAATTTAGGAAATGTATCGAGTGCTTCATGTGCCAGGACGTTTGTCATATCTTGCGAAACCACCATAAAAAGGGAGCGTTTTTCGGCCCGCGTTACATGATAAAGATAGCTGAGCTTGAAATGCATCCTCTAGACACTATCGACCGTACGGACCTCCTGAGGGAAGAGGGAGGAGTTGGGTACTGCAATATCACGAAGTGCTGCACGGAGGTGTGTCCCGAGCACATTCACATCACAGATAATGCAATAATACCGTTAAAGGAACGGGTTGCTGATAAATATTTCGACCCGATAAACTGGGTCTTAAAAAAACTGAAGGGCGACAACGGCGCTTGACCTAAACTCTCATCGCTCAGGAGGAAATGATTAAGTGAATGTACATGAATATCAGGCAAAGGACTTACTGTCGAGATACGGGGTAAGGGTGTCCACGGGAAAGGTGGCTTTTAGCGCCGACGAAGCTGAGCAGATTGCCAAGGACTTGAGCAGTGACAAATTCGTTGTGAAGGCTCAGATTCACGCGGGAGGGAGAGGAAAAGGCGGTGGGGTTAAGCTTGCTAGAACTCCCGGGGAGGTAAGGCAGGTCGCATCTGAGATGCTTGGCATGAGGCTTGTCACCCATCAAACCGGCCCGGAGGGAAAGATAGTTGGAAAGGTGCTGGTGGAAGAGGCATCACAAATCGAGAGAGAGATGTACCTCGGTATGGTAATAGACAGGGCTCGAGAGAGAGTAGTGATAATGGCAAGCCCGGAAGGCGGAGTCGAGATCGAGGAGGTTGCCAGGACTCGTCCGGAGAAAATCTTGAAGGAATATATAGATCCCTCGGTAGGGCTTTTACCTTTTAATTCGAGAAAGATCGCCTACTTCTTGGGTCTTAACGGCAAGACTATGAATAAAGCTGTGACTTTCATATCCGGTCTTTACAAAGCCTTTATAGAGAACGATTGTTCCCTAGCAGAAATGAACCCGCTCGTCGTCACGCGTGATGGTGAGATTTTAGCCCTCGACGCAAAGCTTAACTTTGACGATAATGCTTTTTATAGACACTCAGAGATTGAGAAGCTTCGCGACCCGAATGAGGAAGACCCGACTGAACTTGAAGCAAGAAAATGGGGAATAAGCTATGTAAAACTGGACGGCAACATCGGCTGCCTTGTGAACGGCGCAGGGCTTGCCATGGCTACCATGGACATAATAAAGCATCACGGCGGTGAACCGGCCAACTTTTTGGACGTGGGAGGCGGCGCAAGCGCCGAACAGGTAACTCAGGCTTTCAAAATGATCCTCAGCGACATGAACGTAAAGTCTGTGTTCGTCAATATATTCGGCGGAATCATGAAATGCGATACCATAGCGACAGGTATCATTACCGCTGCCAAAGAGGTAGGGATAGGAGTTCCTCTTGTAGTAAGGTTAGAGGGAACAAATGTTGAACTGGGAAGGAAAATGTTAGCCGAGTCCGGCCTCAACATTACTACAGGCTCTGATATGCGTGAAGCAGCCTCTAAAGTTGTTGCGGCTGCCGGTCGGGGATAGCCGGCAAAAAGATGGGATCTCATCTATTTTCTTACCTCAAGCCAAAACTGCTGACGATCAAGAAATAATAGTTATCTACCTATTATTCTTATTAATTTCACATATAGTCCCACCCTTGACATTTCTCTAATAATGATTAGTTTGGGTTTGTATGGAGGTTATGACAGTATGCGCGAACTTGCCGTACGTGACCCGTTAAATATTTTTCTCAAAGAAATAGAGCGGTATCCGCTTCTAAACCGCCAGGAAGAGTACGACCTGGCGTTCAGGTACTACGAGGAAAAAGACTTTGAGTCGGCGAAAAAACTAGTGGTCTCTAATCTCAGGTTTGTCGTGAAAATTGCATCGGAATATATATCTTACGGGTATCCCCTGCTTGACTTGATTCAAGAGGGAACGATAGGACTCATGCAAGCTGTAAAGAAATTTAATCCGTACAGGGGTTATCGTCTTATTTCATATGCAGTGTGGTGGATCAGGGCAAAGATACATAATTTTATCATGAACTCATGGAGCCTCGTGAAGATTGGGACTACACAGGCCCAGCGTAAACTTTTTCAGAAACTCGGAAGGGGCAAGAAACAATTAAATATCAGAGAAGCTGAGCTGACAGACCAAAATTTAACGAGGGTTGCAGAGTTGTTTGGTGTAAAAGAGGAAGACGTGTCAGCTATGGAGATGAGGGTAGCTTCAAGAGATTATTCTCTTGACAATGTCTTGACCGATGACGACACCTTAACATTTCTCGATTCAATTTCGGATGCCGGAGCGAATCAAGAAGATATTGTTCAGTCGATACAAACGGACAAACTCACCCGAGAGGGTCTTCTTGATGGGCTGGAAAAGCTTTCTCCCAGGGAAAGACAGGTGATTGAGAGAAGATACCTTGCAAGCCCTCCAATAAAACTCAGGGAACTGGGCGATGAAATGAATATTTCAAAAGAAAGGGTACGTCAGATAGAAGCCGGGGCGTTAAAAAAGCTTCGTGGTGTGATTGAGAATCGTTTAAATTAGTTTAAGGAATATCAACTTAGGAGGGAGAATTAATAATGGCAAGTAAGAAGATAATCGGAATCGACCTTGGGACTACAAACTCGGTAGTTTCAATAGTGGAGGGTGGAGAACCCAAAGTAATTATAAACGAAGAGGGTTCGAGAATTACACCATCTATCGTTGCATTCGCTAAAGATGGCGAGGTACTAATTGGGGCGCCGGCGAAAAGGCAAGCTGTAGTTAACCCAGAGAACACGATTTTTTCAGTTAAAAGGCTTATGGGTAGGAGGTTTGAAGAAACTGTAGATGAGGCTAAACGTCTTCCTTTTAAGATCATTAAATCTCCCAATGGTGATGCGTGGGTCGAAGGTATGGGAAAGCAGTATTCTCCACCTCAGATTTCCGCACAGGTCTTGATGAAGCTCAAAAAAGCGGCCGAGACTTATCTTGGAGGAGAAGTTGTAGAAGCTGTGATAACCGTTCCAGCCTATTTCAACGACAGCCAGAGACAAGCAACGAAGGATGCGGGCAAGATCGCAGGCTTGGAAGTTAAAAGGATAATCAATGAGCCGACCGCGGCGGCACTAGCTTACGGCTTTGATAAGAAGAAAGAAGGTACGATTGCGGTTTACGATTTAGGCGGCGGCACATTCGACATCTCGATTCTCGAGGTTGGAGATAATGTTATCGAAGTAAAGTCTACTAATGGAGACACTCACCTCGGCGGCGACGATTTTGACGTTCGAATTATGGATTATTTGATTCTGGAGTTTAAAAAGGAATCCGGGATCGACCTTAGTCGCGACAAAATGGCGCTCCAGAGGCTCCGCGAGTCTGCCGAAAAGGCGAAGATCGAACTTTCGACGACCCTCGAAACTGAGATCAACCTTCCTTTTATAACAGCAGACGCTACAGGACCTAGGCACCTCATCATGAAATTAACGCGTTCAAAATTTGAGCAGTTAATAGAAGACTTGGTAATGGGCACTTTGGAACCCTGCAGACAGGCTCTTAAAGACGCTAACCTCAAGGCGAACAACATAGATGAAGTTATTTTTGTCGGCGGTTCTACCAGAATTCCACTTGTTCATAAGGTTGTCACAGACTTTTTTGGAAGAGACCCGCACCAGGGAATAAACCCGGACGAAGTTGTCGCGGTTGGAGCCGCTATTCAAGGGGCAGTTCTTGCGGGTGAAGTGAGGGATGTGCTTCTCCTGGATGTGACACCTCTTTCCCTGGGAATCGAGACCTTAGGAGGAGTTATGACAACTATAATAACCAGGAACACAACTATTCCTACGAAAAAAAGCCAGGTGTTCACGACTGCAGAAGACAATCAAACTTCCGTCGAGATTCATGTGCTTCAAGGAGAACGCCAAATCTCCCGCGACAATAGAACTTTAGCAAGGTTTATTCTGGATGGAATTCCTCCGGCGTCAAGAGGTGTTCCGCAGGTTGAGGTTACTTTTGACATCGATGCGGACGGAATTCTCCACGTATCTGCCAAGGACATGGCAACCCAAAAGGAACAAAAAATCAGGGTTGAAGCTTCCAGCGGCTTGAGTAAAGAACAAATCGAGAAAATGGTAAGGGATGCCGAAGAGCGGGCTGAAGAAGACAAGGACAGACGCGAGCTTATCGAAAACAGAAACAAGCTGGATGATTTGATATATAGAACCGAGAAGAGTTTCAAGGAATTTCAAGATAAGCTATCCGAGGATGACAAAAAAGAACTAGAACAAGCGCTTGAGCAAGGAAAGCAGGTTGTCAAGGGTGAAAACTTGAATGAAATCCAGTCGGCAATGGAAAGAATAACTAACGCATCACATAAGATGGCAGAGCTAATGTATAAACAGGCAGCGGGTGGAGAGCAGGAAGATGCCAAGACAGAGCCCTCTGGCAGCCCGGGAGCAGGAGCTGAAGCGGGAGAAGATAGGAAGAGAGACGGTGGCGATGATGTAATTGATGCCGAATTTACCGAGAAATAGCTAGAACTACAGTCTTTTTGTAATGATTATAAAAAAGGCGACTAACTTATCAGTCGCCTTTTTATTTGTTTACCGGTTTCCCAGGCTCTTGCCCGTATATAATTTAGATGTTAGATTCATGGTGTTTTTTGGTTCTTGAACCAGTGTTAAGGTGATTATCAGCCAAGGTTATAGAAGTTTCGATTTTACTGAACAACTAAAGCCGGAAGGCGAGAAATAAGTTGATACAACAGGAAGGTTTGCAGCTATTATAAACAGGAGGGATTTTAATGAAACAGGGCATTCATCCGGAGTACAAAGACGTAGTTATTACTTGCTCATGTGGCGCAGTTTATAAAACCAGGTCTGCTCGCTCTGAGAATTACAGCGTGGAAATATGCTCTAATTGCCACCCTTTCTACACTGGAAGAGAGAGAACGGCAGAATCTAAAGGTAGAGTAGAAAGGTTTAGAAAAAAATACTCAAAAAAAGAGTCTTCATAAAATTCTCAGGGTTCAATTAAATCTTACCAGTAAGTATTAATTTAAGATTGCTTTTAGAGGACTCTTCAGCGCTCTTAAAACACAATAAATTAGTTGAGGGGGGCATGATGAAAGAGTACTTGCGAGAAGATTTAAGAAACGTAGCTGTAATTGCACACCACGGGGCTGGAAAAACCAGTCTTTCAGAAGCCATGCTGTACTTGAGTAGTGCTACCGAAAAACTGGGTAAAGTAGACGACGGCTCGTCTGTTCTCGACTACGAAGGGGAAGAGAAGAGAAGAAGGATGTCGATTAATTCTCACATCGCCTTTTACGAATGGGGTGATCGTTTCGTAAATTTAGTGGACACTCCCGGATTCGCAAATTTTTTGTTTGAGACCGAAAGCGCTCTTAAGGTAGTTGACGGAGCTATCGTAATAGTAAGCGCCATTACAGGGGTAAAGGGGCAAACTGAAAAATTCTGGCAGATGACGGCTGATTTGGGGATACCGAGATTGTTATTCATGAATAAACAGGACAGGGAAAGAGCGAATTTTGAGAATGCGATTGCTGATATAGAGAAAGACCTGGAGATCAAACCGGTGCCGCTTACATTACCAATAGGTGAGGAAGAATCTTTCAGCGGCGTAGTGGATTTAATAGAAATGAAGGCTTATTCATACGGTGAGAATGGAAAATACAAAGTTAGTGACATTCCCGAGGATTTAGTAAAAACAGTAAATTTGTGGAGAGAAAGACTAGTTGAATCCGTGGCTGAAATGGATGACGAATTGCTTGAGAGCTATTTAAACGGGGAGCCTATTGGAAATGAGGTTCTGAATAAAATGATCAGGGAAGGGGTGCTCAGCTCTAAGGTAGTTCCTGTGTTCGTCGGTTCAGCTGTCAAATTGATCGGAATCAACTTTCTCATGGATGCTATTTCGAGGTTTCTTCCGTCTCCTTTGGATCGGACGTCTATAAAAGGGCAAAACTTAAAGGGCGAGTCGGTGGAGAGGCAGCCGAAGGTGGACGAGCCAGTGTCTGCATTTGTGTTTAAAACTATCTCTGATCCTTATGCCGGTAAAATTACGGTTTTTAGACTATTTTCGGGTTCGATAAAAGCCGAAACAACTGTGTACAATTCGAGTAAAAAATCGCGCGAGAAGTTAGGACAGTTGTCTAAAATCATCGGGAAGAAGCAGTTCCCCGTGAGTCCTGCCCTATTTGGGGATATTGTGACAATTAATAAACTCAAGGACACTCAAACCGGAGATACTCTCTCAGACGAGACAAACCCGATCGTTATCACCCCTAATCACGTTCCACAGGCTGTTATGTCTTATGCCATTCAGCCGAAGACAAGGTCTGATGAGGACAAGTTAATGTCGTCTCTAAACAGAATAATCGAAGAGGATCCTACGATTCACTTCAGAAGGGACGAGGAAACCAAGGATTTTCTTCTCTCAGGGACCGGACAGGTTCATATCGAGGTCACAGTGGATAAATTAAAAAACAGTTACGGTGTCAATGTAGAGCTAAAAACCCCCAAGGTTCCATATAAGGAGACGATAAGGCGCCCGACAAAAGCCGAGGGAAAGTATATAAAACAGACAGGGGGAAGAGGTCAGTATGGCGATGCCTGGCTTGAGATAGAGCCTCTCCGCACAGGTGAGGGGTATCAGTTTGTCGACAAGATCGTGGGTGGAGTGATTCCTAAAAACTTTATCCCGTCTGTGGAAAAAGGGGTGAAAGAAGCGATGAAGAAGGGCGTTTTAGCCGGTTATCCAGTTGTAGACATTAAAGTTACTTTATTCGACGGAAAGTATCATCCTGTAGATTCATCTGATATCGCTTTTCAAATAGCGGGCTCGATGGGATTGAAAAAAGCGATGGAAACTGCCCAGCCGGTTCTCCTTGAGCCTTTTATGAGTATGGAGATTTTTACACCTGAGGACTGTTTGGGAGATGTAATCGGCGATGTAAACGCAAGGAGGGGAAAGGTATCTGGGGTCGAACCGCAAGCCGGCGGGCATATGGTTAAATCTTTACTACCGATGGCTGAAATACTCACATATGCTCCTGAACTGAGGTCGCTTACCAGCGGAAGAGGTATGTTTACTATGGAGTTTTCTCACTATGAAGAAGTCCCTAGCCATTTAGCCGCTAAGATCATTGAGGAATCCGCTAAAGAAAAACTGGCAGAAGCATAAGAATTGAAAGATGATACAACCTTATGGCGATGCCTATCCAAAATTAGACCGGACAGTATTTATAGCACAGAGCGCCGTAGTGATTGGCGATGTGACAATAGGGGAGTATTCAAGCATATGGTTTCAGACTGTTGTCAGAGGAGATGTAAATTTTATAAGAATAGGCAATGCAACAAACATACAGGACGGTTGCGTGCTTCATGTGACAAAAGATTCTCATCCTCTTTTAATCGGAGATAAAGTGACTGTCGGTCACAGAGTAGTTCTTCACGGTTGTACCGTCGCGAACTCTGTGCTTATCGGGATCGGAGCTATTGTTCTCGATGGAGCCGTCGTTGAAGAAGAATCGATAGTGGGAGCAGGAAGTCTTGTTCCGCCGGGTTTTAAGGTGCCCTCGGGCACGCTTGTGATGGGCATTCCGGCTAAGATGAAAAGAGAACTTTCTCCTGAAGAAGTCAGAAACATAGATAAGTCGGCAAAAAACTATGTCGAGTACTCAAAAAGTTATAAACCGGTCTAGCGTTAACTTATAATCAGCATATCGAATCAACTCATAGTGATTGACTCCTTTTAAAATCCTATGCGGATAGCATCAATAGACATTGGCACGAACACATTCAGAATATTAGTATCAGAGATAAAAGGTACTGAGCTAAAAAAAATATATATCGATCGTGTAGTCACAAGGCTTGGAGGCGGGTTTAACAAAACTGAAAGATTAATCTCGGATGAGGCAATTGATCGGGCACTTATGACGCTTCGGGGGTATGCTGAGATTCTTGAAAAATACAGTGTGGAGAGGGTAAGGGCGGTAGCTACCAGTGTCGTAAGGGAGTCAATAAACGGCAATGAGTTCATAAAGCGGGTTGAAAGCGAATCAGGGATAGTGATAGAGCTAATCTCGGGGGAAAAAGAAGCGGAGCTAACCGTTAAGGGAGTACTCAAATCTGTTTCTCCGACCTCAAACACAAATGTGGTTTTTGATATTGGGGGAGGAAGCACGGAATACTCATACGTCGATCAAGGTGTGATTCGAGCTGTTTCAAGCACGAGCTTAGGGGTGGTTCATCTTGCAGAAAATTTTCTAAAAAATGATATACCATCCGAGCTGGATATCAGGGCTATATCGCAGGTTGTCGATAGTGTTTTATCGCAAGATCTTCACTGGATGTCGAGACTTTCTCGTGAACAGTTATCTTTAATCGGAACTGCGGGTACGCCTACTACACTTGCAGCAGTAGTTTTGGGCTTGAATGAATACGATCCGAATATCGTCAACGGTTTTGTGCTAAAACGAGATACTGTGTTAAAAATATTTCAGGACATAATAAAAATCCCAAGAGAGAAAAGACTTTTGATCAGTGGCATTGAAAAAGGTAGAGAGGATGTTATTATCCCTGGTTGTGTGATATTGCTTAAAACAATGGAAAAGTTCTCTAAGGATAAAATCCTGGTGAGTGATGGCGGACTACTTGAGGGGGTAACTTATAGCTTGGTTTCATAGAACAGAAATATCATTTTGTGGTATTTGCGTGGTGTTATAGAGGATCGTATGATCTTCTCCTTGCGTTGACTTTGTTCGAAGAGTTATATAATTTAGCGGTCTTATCTCAAAAAAACTTGTTTTCTTGGATGAAATCATAAATGGAAAGAATATCTTTGCGTTGACAATCTGTACTGTAATTATTATATTTTCAAAGATAAACGGTCATGGGCGAGATAAAACTTTCTGAAAGAGGGAACCAGCTTCTTCACTTGATTATCGGCTACTATATCAAAACAGGACAACCAATCGGATCAACAACACTCGTAAAAAACTACAGATTGCCTTGGAGTTCCGCAACCGTCAGAAGCGCCATGGTGGAGCTCACGGATAAAGGTTACCTCATTCAACCCCATATATCAGCCGGGAGAATTCCCTCGGAGAAAGGGATCAAGTTTTACGTCGATTCGTTGCCTTATCCGAATGAGCTGTCGGAAGGGAAACGAGGGTTTATAAGAAGAAGGTATAGTAAAGTAGACGGTACTATAGATGAAGTTATGTATGAGACAAGCAGTATGCTATCGGATATATCGCATTGCGCCGGTCTTGCTACAATCCCGAGTACAAGGTTTATGAAAATCAAATCTGCTAAGCTAGTAAAACTTGGTGATAAAGAAGTTCTCGTCATAATTGTATTTGAAAGCGGGATGACCGAAAAAACGCTTGTGAAGCTCAATAGGCGCATTCCCAAAGATCTGTTTTATAGAATGCGGGATTATCTTAACAAACTCGCTGTTGGTTTTACGTTAGATGAGGTCAGGTCAATATTACTGGAAAAACTAATTGACCAGGAACGAGTCTATAGAGAGTTCATTGAGAGTGTAATCAGATTCAGTGCAAAAGTGTTTGAACGCAACTATAAGTCCGATGTTTATATAAAGGGGCAGACTACATTTCTTGATAATCCACATTTTAGTAACTTTGACGGCATTAAAGAGCTTTTCCGAGCTTTTGATGAAAAACGGTTCCTGGTGGATATATTAGACAAAGCGATGAAAGGAGAGGGTACGAAAGTGTTTGTAGGGTCTCAAAACGGTGTTATGGAGGGCTATAGCTTGGTTGCTGCTCCTTACGGCAGAGATAATAGAATTGGAACCCTCGGCGTATTCGGACCTATGCGTATGGATTATGCTCAAATAATTCCGTTAGTAGATTACACTGCTAAAATTGTAACTAAAATTGTGAGTGAGGGGTAATGAGATGGGTAATGAGGATAGAGAAGACAATAAAAAAGAAGAGATAGAAATTAAAGGTAATGACGAAAACCCCAAGGGTGAAGAAGAAAATGTAAATATGCTCGATGAGAATCTGTACACAACCATAAAATCGCATGAGCAACAAATTGAGGATAGAAAAAAGGAATATAATGAACTTCATGAAAGATACTTAAGGGTAGCTGCCGATTTCGATAACTACAAAAAGAGAGTATCCAAAGAAAAGGCTGATATAATGTCTTATGCGAACGAGGAGCTAATAAAAGCGCTTTTAAACGTGCTTGACAACCTGGAGCGCGCTCTCGAACATTCTGAATCAACCGAGGATTCCAGACCGATTGTAGAAGGTGTAAAACTGGTCTATAAGCATTTTCTGAGCTGCCTTGAGAAGTTCGGAGTTCAATTAGTGGACTCCGGCAAGGGACAGGAGTTTGACCCCAGATATCATCAGGCAATAGAGCGGGTGGAGTCTAGAGACATTACTCCAGGGATAATTCTTTCAGAGATGCTAAAGGGGTACACTCTTAAAGACAGACTGCTTAGGCCTGCCCTTGTAGTCGTATCTAAAGAGCAAAAGCCTGTGTCCGAGGAAAAGAAGGTTGATGGCAGTTCAGAAGAGCAATTTGACATAGTTGATGAAGATTTGGAAAACAACTAATTAGTATGGAGCTTCGATGCCTATAGTTGGTATTGATCTTGGTACAACCAACTCATGTGTAGCTGTGATTGAGGGCGGTAGTCCTGTAGTTATTCCGAATGAAGAGGGAAACAGGACAACTGCTTCGGTTGTGGCGTTTACAGAGGATGGAAGCAGATTTGCCGGGGCAGTCGCAAAGAGGCAGGCTGTTGTGAATCCTCTCAATACCATTTTTGGGGTAAAAAGACTTTTGGGGAGACGTTTCGATGCTCCTGAAGTAATAAAGGCAAAGCATTATGCTCCTTATAATATTGTCCCAAACGTTTCAGACGATGCGTGGGTTGAAGTAGAGGGGAAGGGTTATAGCCCTCAAGAAATTTCTGCTATTATACTCTCAAAAATGAAGCAGATTGCCGAAGAATATCTTGGACATGAGGTGGATGAAGCTGTTATAACTGTACCGGCACATTTTAATGATCGTCAGCGGCAAGCCACAAAAGATGCGGGCAGAATCGCCGGGTTTAACGTCAGGCGTATAATCAATGAGCCCACAGCAGCCGCGCTTGCTTATGGTCTTGATAAGAAAGCAAATCAGAAAGTTGCCGTGTTCGACCTGGGCGGAGGAACATTCGACATAACCATACTTGAAATAGCGAATGGCGTGTTTGAAGTTAAGTCCACGAGCGGCGATACATTCTTGGGCGGGGATGATTTTGACCAGAGATTGGTTGAGTTTGTGATAGATGACTTTATCAAAAAGCACGTGATCGATTTGAGGGTAGACAAAATGGCTCTTCAAAGGATTAGAGAGGCTTGTGAGAAGGCAAAGCATGAACTTTCTTCCATTTTTGAGACCAGTATCAATCTCCCTTTTATTGCAGTCGATTCAAGCGGACCAAAACACTTGAACGTGAAAATTGGCAGATCACAGCTAGAAGAATTGGTATCCGATTTAATCGAGAGACTAGAGGTGCCTTGTCTTCAAGCATTCGAAGACGCCAAGTTGAAACCCAACGAAATAGACGAGATTGTTCTTGTCGGTGGTATGACTAGAATGCCGAAGGTCCAAGATAAAGTTAGGACCATTTTTGGGAAAGAGCCTCAGAAGAGAATAAATCCTGATGAAGTTGTTGCAATTGGGGCTGGAATTCAAGGAGGTGTTTTGGAAGGTAAGGTTGAAGAAGTCCTTCTACTTGATGTTGTTCCCCTCTCTCTAGGCGTTGAAACTAAAGGCGGACTGTTCACCAAAATTATAGAGAGAAATACTACTATCCCTACGAGAAGGAGCAGAATTTTTACTACAGCTATTGATAACCAAGACTTTGTGAGCGTTCACGTTCTACAGGGCGAACGTGAGATGTCAAACGATAATATCTCTCTCTCAAGGTTTAACCTTGTAGGAATACCTCCTGCGCCGAGGGGAATGCCCCAAATTGAGGTCTCATTCGAGGTTGATGCCGATGGTATCCTTCATGTCTCGGCGAGAGATCTGGGCACTGGGAAAAAGCAGGCGATACAAGTTTTTCCTTCGGGTGGGCTAAGCGAAGAAGATATTCAGAAAATAATAGTGACCGGTCAGAATAGTATTGAAGAAGATAGAAAGCGAAAGGAACTGGCGCTTTTGAGGAATGAATCTGAAGGTCTTATCTATTCTGTCACCAAAACACTTGATGCCTATGGTGATAAAGCTGAACCCGGCGTGAGAAAACTTATTGAAAAGGCGATGGAAAGAATGAAAGTTGTCCTTGAAGCGGAAAATTACGTTGACATAAGGGATGCGTTGAATGAGCTAAAGGATGCTTCTTATAGGTTTGCTGAGTTTATTTATTCTCATCAGAGGACTAAGAGCGCTGACGAACTTGAAGAATAGTGTTATATCCGAGGGAATGATTTATGATGGCAAAACGAGACTATTATGATGTTTTAGGGTTAAGTAGGAGTGTAACTCAGGAAGAGATAAAAAAAGCTTATAAAAAACTGGCGTTTCAATATCATCCTGATAGAAATCCTGGGAACGCTCAAGCAGAAGAAAAATTCAAGGAAATTAACGAAGCGTATCAAATTTTGAGAGACTCTGATAGGAGAGCTCAGTATGATAGCTTTGGACATATGTCGAATGAGGGTTTGTTCTCTGAGGCAGGTTTCTCTGGGGATTTTAACGATCTTTTTGAGAATCTGTTCGATGAGGTTTTTAATGCTGGCAGAAGACGTCGTCCCGAAAGGGGAAGAGATTTAAAATACAATCTCGAGCTTACTTTTGAAGAAGCTGCTTTTGGTGTCGAGAAAGAAATCACCATACCCAAAAGAAATTTTTGCTCTGAATGTGGAGGAAGAGGTGCAGCGCCAGGGGGAGAATCGGTATGTATGGTATGTGGTGGAAAAGGTGCAATCAAATACTCCGAGGGCTTTTTTGCTTTGAGCAGAACGTGCACGAGCTGTAGAGGGGCTGGAAGAATAATTAAAAAGCCTTGTTCTATGTGCCGTGGCGAGGGATTTATAGTTTCTGAAAGCAAGGTTAAGGTAAAAGTACCTGCAGGTGTGAGCCAAAGCGCGAGGTTAAGGATTCGGGGGGAGGGTGAAGCAGGTGGTTTTGGCGCACCCGGCGGCGATCTGTACATTGAAATATACGTGAAAGAACACCCTTTCTTCAAGCGACAGGGAAAGGACTTATTCTGTGAAATTCCGGTGAGCTTCGTTAACGCTGCACTTGGCACTGAGATTGAAGTCCCTACACTCAACGGAAAAACCACAATTAAAATGTCCCCCGGGACTCAGTCAGGACAGACATTCAGACTCAAGGATAAAGGGCTTCCATCTCTCAATGGAAGAGGCAAGGGGGATATTTACGTTAAAGTAAACGTTGAAGTTCCTGTGAATCTCAATTCAAGGCAAAGAGAACTGCTAGAAGAGTTTGTCAAGGCTGGTGAGGGCAATGAAAATCCCACCGTAAGAAATTTTTTCGAGAAGTTTCGTGAACTGTTTGGATGATTAGAATCCAGATGAACTGAATCAAACCTTTTGCTTAATTTGTTCTAGCGTAAATAATGGAGGCGACACCAAGTGTCGTCTCCATTTTCTATATGAATATATTAAAAGACAAACCTAGCTCGAAGGGCCTCCCAAAGATGCTGAAGTTGGAATAAAGTGAGATCTCCTATTTTGCTGATACGCGCCCTCAGACGTCCCTTCAGACCACTGTGAAGTTTCTCCTCTGCTAACTGCCTGTATTCTCAGAGGTGAAATTCCGAGACGAACGAGATAATCCTTGGCAGATTCTGCTCTTCTCTGACCAAGGGCAAGATTGTACTCATCAGTCCCTCTTGTATCGCAATACCCTTCTATCACAACGTTTACGTTGGAATTATTACTCAGAATTGAGCCATTGCCCTCAAGTACCGACCTTGCATCAGCCGTAATAGTTGAACGGTCATAATCATAAAATATGTCCTGAATTCCTAATCCACTCAACGCAGGAATCCCTTGTCTCAGTTCTTCCAGGTTCTTTTCTTGTTTGGCAAACTCAGCTTTGCTTTTAGCCTCCTCTGCTTTTGCTCTAGCTTGGCGTAGCAGTTCTCTCGCCTCATCGTATTTACCTTGACTTATGAGTTCCCTTGCTCTTTCAATCAGTTTCTCCGCCGCTTCATACTCTTCCGGAGCTAGTTCTTCTGCTCCAGCTTCCTGCGCAGCCCTTAGAGCATCTTCAGCACTGCCCAGCTCTTGGTCAGGTTTCTTAGCACAACTCAAAGAAAAGGCTAAAACCAGAAGGAGAAAATAAACCAAACACTTATTGTTTTTCATTTTACCGCTACCTCCTTGATGAATTTAGATTTTTAATTTATTTGTTTGCTTTAGTCTTGTGGTCAGTTGTTTAATGAAAGTTCTCGAAAATTCAAAGCAATTTAGACTTATTTCAGAGACTATAACTATTTCCATTCCCGCCTGCAATTGCCGGTATAATTGACACAACATCTTTTTCATTGATTTCTGTCTCTATTCCTTTCAAGAATCTTATATCCTCGTTATTGACGTATAGATTTATGAATCTCCTTACACTTCCATGCTCATCACATAACCTTTCTTTAACGCCGGGAAACTGTTTTTCAAGCTCCTGTATTAACTCGCCTATATTTCTAGCGTTTACTGTAACCTCGTCTTGGTCTCCTGTAAGCCTCCTCAGAGGAGTGGGAATTCTAACAGAGGGCATTTTTATTACCTCCTTTTCATTCAACTTTTAATTTTACTATAGAGCTCTTCAAATTCTTCTAGGTTCGCTTGAATAACATGAGGTTTTGCAACCTTATCGACAAGCGGTTCCTGGGTTTTGAGTCCATTTCCAGTAATCGACACCACTATTGATTCGTCTCTTGGTATAACACCTTGGGAAATAAGTTTTTTGGTAGCTGCCATTGTTACGCCGCCAGCCGTTTCTGTAAAAATTCCTTCTGCTTCGGCAAGGAGTTTCATTCCTTCTATTATTTCCTCGTCGGAGGCATCTTCACTGTGACCTCCGCTTTCTTTGATAACGTTCATCGCATAAAACCCGTCTGCAGGGTTGCCTATGGAGAGAGATTTGGCTATCGTGCAAGGCTTTACGGGCTTAAAAATCTCCCAGCCTTTCTTCAGCGCTGTTGTAATTGGAGAACATCCTCTTGCCTGGGCGCCATGGATTTTTGTCTTTGTTGTATCTACCAAACCCAATCTTTCAAATTCCTTTATAGATTTCCATATTTTAGTCAGCAGAGACCCGCTTGCCATCGGTATGATTATGTGTTTAGGAACGCGCCAACCAAGCTGTTCCATTATTTCAAAGCCGAAGGATTTTGATCCCTCAGCGTAGTAGGGGCGCAAATTTATGTTTACAAAGCCCCAGCCGAATCTTCCTGCAATTTCACTGCAAAGCCGATTAACGTCGTCGTAATTTCCCTGGATACCTATTAGATTTGTACCGTAAACTGATGTCCCGATGATCTTCGCTTGCTCCAGGTCTCTAGGTATAAATATGTAACTTTCCAACTTGCCAATCGAGGAGAGTGCTGATACTGCATTAGCCAAATTGCCTGTGGAAGCACAACCCACTGTCTTAAACCCAAATTCCTTAGCCTTGGAAAGGGCTACGGCAACGACTCTGTCTTTGAATGATAGAGTAGGGTAACATACAGAGTCATTCTTGATATATATCTCTCTGACACCCAGTGTCCTTGCCAGATTATTCGCCTTCAAGAGGGGTGTAAAACCAACATGGAATCCCAGGCTCGGTGCGTTATCGATCGGGAGCAACTCCCTATATCGCCAAATATTGTGCTCTCTCTTTTCAATTAACTCCCGCGAAACGACTCTCTTCAATTCATCATAGTCATAACTTACTTCCAGCGGACCAAAACAGAACTCACAAACATGCACAGGTTCTTTTGCGTATTCTCGCCCGCACTCCCTACACTTTAGTCCTTTTACGTAACTCATATTATTGTCTTTTTTCATTAAAATAATCGTATAGAATTACCCATTATTTATGTGGTTGTCAAGAAAAATCGAGCGATAAATACAGGGGAAAATAGCTTTAGATTCAGGAGTTTATTGCCCAAGTGCAAATCTATTTCCCCTCTACAGTAGGGATTATTTCCAGTTGTTCGGCTTCAATTTCATTTGTCGTTCTTCGGTAAAGCCCTCCCACAATTACATGATCCTTTTCCAGGATATCCCATTTGCCTGGAATGGATACGTTTATGAAGTTCCCTCTAAGGTCAGCAAGTTGAAAAAAAGTGCTCTCCTTTTTTAGTTGATCTTCGTGCTGTTTCTTGATGTTGTGAACTAATCCTTCGACAGCTACAATTGCTCCATCAAAAGCTAAAGGTGATATCAGTATCCTTGAGATGGTTGTTCTTATCCCAGTTATACTCATCCCGGGGATATCTTTTTCCTTTCCTGCATTGCATCCTATAAGCAATATGATGGTCAAGAAGAAGAAAAGTCTCATACTGGCTTTTTTCATTAAACTTGTTTCAATACTATTTTGCTGCATTGCTAGATGAATATCCTCTGAATCACATTTATAAAACTAAATTTCAATATTAATTTGTGGCATAATTAGTTTACCAAACACGCACAGCTAATAAAACTAGAAATTCAACTCGATTTCGAACAAAGAAATTGCAAATAAATAGTGGAGAAAAGCAGATGGATTTATTTGATGTGAAAGGATATGGAATTGCTAGAATACCCATTGAAGAGAGTGACAACAACTATAACTACGTCATTTGGTGCAGCGAAAGCTTAGAATGTGCTGTTATAGACCCTCTCGATGTAAAACCACTCCTAGATTTTGTAAGAGAAAAGAATTTGATTGTGAGATATGTAATCAACACGCATGCCCATCCTGACCACATAGCCGGAAATAACTCCATAGTTAGCGCAACGGACGCTGAAACCCTCATTCATAGGAAAGGGCTACAATTCGTCTCAAAAAAAAGCGGGTTGCTTGAAGATGGTAATGAGATTGATATAGGAAGAAAACAAATCAAGGTTATACATACTCCGGGGCACTGCCCTGAGCATGTCTCCATTGTTTTCGGGGAAAATGTTTTTGTCGGAGATACTTTGTTTTTGTCCGGTTGCGGTAATACAAGATACGGGGGCAATGTCGATGAGCTTTACGAGAGCATTGCATTCAAGCTTAGAAATCTTCCGGATAGTTACAGACTATTTGTCGGTCACAATTATGCAGAAGCTAATCTTAGGTTTAGTTTAAGCATTGAGCCGCGGAATGGCTCTACGAGAGCTAAGCTCGATGAAGTAAGGTCAGCCAAATCTCAGGGCAAGGAGCCTAATCCTACTACAATTCTAGAAGAGAAAAAATACAATCCTTTTCTCCGCTTTGATGTTCCCGAATTAGCTGATGAGTTGAGAAAGATAAAACCGTCAGTCCGCGATGATCAAAATAGAATTTTCAAAGAGTTGCGTGAGATGAGGAACAACTGGAAATAGATTTTTAGGCACAACTGACATTACCTAGTCGACTACAATTTCTCCATAAAACCCAAATGGGTCTCATGATACATGGGAAAGATAACTCAAATAAAACACTATCATCCATTCCATAACGCGCTTAGGAACATCTATCTTCTTCTGTTTCCTAAACGCGATATGTTGCAACGCGGGTGGTTCGATCTGCTTTGTGCTAAAGGATGCCAAGCTTCTCAGCCGCCATCTTTGTCCCTTCGATGCGGTTCTTGATCTTCTGGAACGCAATATCGCGCGCAAAATCCGGGGAACCGTGGTTCGGCTTCACATCAATGCTGAAAGGCGAAAAGCCGCAATCATCCGTCGAGCCAATTTGATCTTTTGGTATATATTTAGATGCAGACACCAGGGCATCGCACACTTCTTGCGCGCTCTCGACCCTAGGGTTGAGCGGACCGATTACGCCGATATATGCCATCTGAGGTATCCCATTTGCGTCGCTGCGAATACTCGCCCCGATATCCTTATAAACCTGCTCTTTATTTCTTTCGCTCGCCAGCTGAATCAGGAAAAAACCGGCGTTTATCTTGAACATGCTGGGCAATAAATCATTATAAGGAACATCGGCGCTGTGGACTGAGTCGCAGTCGCCTCCCGGACACGTGTGAATCCCGATTTTCATACGCTCCTCCGGGGTGAAACGGTCTATCACTCGGTTGTTGAGCTCGATGAAATGCGGAAGCATTTTGCGCCCCGTCCACGGGTTGCGTGAGTCGTTCCTGCAAGCAAGTCTCCCCTCCGTGAAGTCAACTGAAACCATGGCAGCTCCGGCTTCGAATGCCTTTCGGATGTCTTTCTCGCATTCGTTGCACAAGTCTTCCAGAAACTGTTCTCGGGAGTAGCCCGGCACTTGTTCATCCAATGGATAAAGGAGGGCGAGCATAGATGGTGCTATGACAGCCTGCTTCATGGGCTTGCTGGCGTATTTTATAGATTTCTTAAGTGTATCGGCCGCAAATGTCTTATATCGGAAGGGTCCTCCGGTAAGACGGGGAAGCTGTCGGTGATGCCCGTCTGCAAAGATTGCGAAGTACTGGCCGTCTGGACCCAGGTTGGCAGCAAGGCCCGTCCCTGCGAGTGTGTCGGTGATAGGGTAGGTGGCGAAACTCGACCAACGCTGCTCGCCGTCAGAGACAATCGGTGATCCAGTGGCCTCCATGCGGGTGATCGAATCGCGTGCTGCCTCATCCTGTAACCCCTCCAACTGCTTGAAGGTAATCTTTCCAGCATCATACGCTGCATATGCCTCTTGAAGCTTCATAGGTCTTGGTAGAGAACCAACAGGTTGAGTTGGTATTCCTGTCAATGTCCTTGGATCGTAACTCATGATATTTTTAACCTCCTGTAGCGAATTTTTTAACTGAAGTTTTTAATGCCTACTTAACAATTTACCCTCTTACCCTCTCAAGATTTTTTTAACATCGGCTAGTGCCTTGAGTTTACCAAAGGCGATGTGGCGCGGCAGGTGATTTAGACCACAGGACGTGGTAAGAAGGGTCTGCTCAGGGGCCAGCCACTTGTACTGGTGAATTCGTTCGGCTAGTGTTTCAGCCGATTCCACGTTCAGGCTCTGAACGTCAACCACTCCGACGGCCAACTGCTTATTGCCGAGCTTCCCCTCATACTTTGGGGTCATATCACCTTCATTGAGTATGACATCGCAGTTGATCTTTACGATGAAGTCAGCGGGGTAGCGGCCGAAGTCAAAGTAGCGGTGGCCAATCTGCCCGTCGTAATCGGCCCCCACTGCGTAGTTGCCCTGGCAGACATGCACCTGTACACACATCTTCTTTAGCCCTTCTATCGACATGTTTATGGCATTCACCGCAGCCTGTATCTCCTTGTCGTCCGATATTGCGAATAATGGCTCGTCAATCTGGAGATTCTTGCAGCCGGCAGCCTCCAAGTCTTTGTAGTTCTTGTTCATTACCTTAGCCAAGTCTTGCATCATCTCGGCAATGTCCTCGTAGTGTTCGTCGTGTGTTACCTTTGCTAACATGTAAGGCCCGGTCATCGTGATCTTAACCGGTTTTCTGGCATACGTGGAGACCATCTGGAACTCATCGACCAAGCCCAGGTCGGCGTAACCGATCGGGCCGGTGCAGATGGCAGCCGGGTGGAACACGTTTTTGTCCTTTATGGTTATCGGTTTTCGCCGTGTTTCCAATGTCCCGTCGGCTTTTTTGGCGAACCCTGGCATCTTCTGCCAGAAGAAGTTCAACATGGCGTTGGGCGGGGCATGACGGTTATTGGTGCGCCTGTGCATTTCGCCGCCTGTAATTATGTCTATCCCTGCGATTTCTTGGTCGAGGACTGCGGCCTGGGTTGCTCGGAACTGGGCATCCGCCATATCTGCTTTACCGAGTGCGCCTACCTCCACCTGCTTTTCCAGTGATTCGTACCATCGGGGGAGGCTATACGCTCCCACCACAGTGGTTGTATATTTCGGATACTTCAAGAAAGGTTGAACCCCCTTAAACGGAGGTTTAAGTAAACTAAATTACTTAACTCTCTTTTTTGTCATTATCCCACAAAGGATAATCTTTTGTCAATAGGCATTTTTCGTACTTAATTCGTTTTTGTAAAGTGTTACTTTTATTGAGAGAAATTGTAATTGCTCACTATTTCGAGAGAATTTCTCCTTGACAAAAGTCCCGATTAATGATAAGAAAGGCACGTACAGAACAGTAAGGTAAAATAAAACGAAGTGAAGTAAGGAGGCGAATACATGACTCAAAGTGATTTTGTTTTTACATCTGAATCTGTTACAGAAGGCCACCCTGACAAAATGGCAGACCAGATCTCCGATGCCGTTCTCGATGCTATAGTCGCACAAGACCCAACGGGGCGGGTCGCCTGCGAGACGCTTCTTACAACAGGACTTGTTGTTGTAGGAGGTGAGATCACAACAACAGCTCATCTAGACGTTCCAAGCATTGTTAGGAGGACAGTAAAAGATATTGGTTACACTGATAGCTCCATGGGGTTTGATTTCGATAACTGTGGTGTCATGGTTGCAATTGGAAAGCAGTCTCCTGATATTGCTCTTGGAGTCGACGCTTCAAAGGAAAAAGAACAGGGCGCTGGAGACCAAGGTCTTATGTTTGGCTATGCTATAGATGAAACTCCTGAGTTTATGCCCGCGCCTATAATGTATTCACATAAGCTTGCAAGAAGGCTTTCTGAGGTAAGAAAAAAAGGAGTGCTCCCGTTTCTAGGGCCGGACGGGAAAACACAGGTTACAATAAAGTATCAAGAGCAGAAGCCTGTAACAATCGAAGCCATTGTTGTCTCTTCTCAGCATTCTGCTGATGCCAGCGCGGCCGCTATTTATGAGGGGATATTAGAGGAAGTAGTAAAGCCCGTAATTCCAAAAGATCTTCTATACCCTAAAACAAAGGTTTACATCAACCCGACTGGAAGGTTTGTAATCGGCGGTCCAAAAGGAGACACGGGTGTTACGGGACGTAAAATTATAATGGACACATATGGGGGATGGGGAAGACACGGTGGCGGGGCATTTTCCGGAAAAGACCCATCAAAAGTGGATAGAAGCGCAAGTTACATGGCGCGCTACATTGCAAAGAACGTAGTTGGCGCCGGTTTTGCAAAAAGGTGCGAAGTTCAGGTTGCATATGCTATAGGTGTGGCGGAACCGGTCTCTGTAATGGTGGATACCTTTGGTTCCGGTGTGGTCCCGGAGGATAAAATTTCAAGAGCAATAAAAGAGGTATTTGATCTAAAACCCGCAGGGGTGATAAAAACCTTAAACCTCCTCAGGCCAATTTACCAACAAACAGCTGCTTATGGGCATTTTGGAAGAACTGAAGAAACGTTCACTTGGGAAAAACTGGATAAAGTTGAACAATTGAAAAAAGCCGTTGAATAGAGAGACGAACCCACCCATGAAACAGTGCGAATATCCCTTTCGAAGTAATACGTGATAAGAAATGTATAAGAAAAATCATCTATCCCGAATGGCCTATGGTGCATAGCAAATCATATTTAAGGAGAGGTTATCATGGCTCAATACATGGCTCAATACACGGATCAAGTTGAAGAGCAAGAGGATGAACCTAAGAGAGGTCAGACCGATCCACTCAGTATGGCTGTCCGCACCCAAGTGTTCGGGCATAACGATGGCATCCTAGGCACTCCTCTTATTCAGACGTTCGTGGATGGTGGGGTCTTCGGCATCGGACCCGAGGAATACGGGGCTTTCGGTACTAAAGGGGCACTCGTGTCTGTGAGCTTCCATGAGCTTGCAGACTATATTAAGGTCCCGGAGCGAAATAGGGGGAACTTCATCACGGCGCTACGCGGCATGGCACTGCTGGGTTGGTTGACTGAGACGCGCAGTATATCGGGGCGCGACGAGATGACCAAATACCGCCTGACCGAGCAAGGCATCGCCGCCGTCGAGATCGCAAAAAGTGGGCTATATTATGAGGTTGCATCAGCGGCCAATCTTCTAGTGAACCTTCATCACTATTTCCGCCCATCTCAGCCTGCTCCGTCGGACCATGCGGTTACTCCCGGCAGCCGGGCAAGGGCACTGGCCAGTTATCGCGCCCTTATAGAGCTCGACCGGGCCGGGTGGAACCTGCCTCCCTTGGAGAAATTCACCGATGCCGAGCGGATAAAGCGCCGAGTTGTGGATCAAATGCGGATGCATTTGGAGGGCAGTATCCTCAGCGCCACTCTGCTGGCGCTGAACCGGGAAGACCGTCCTTCTCTTTTTACCCGTTTTGAGAGCGTCCCCGATACAGACGGCAAGGTTCAGCGGTCGCTCAACCTTGAGCATTTAGAAGATGACGGATATGACCGTGAGTTTCTAATAGCGGCTTTTGAGTTGATGGAGCTTCACGGGTTGATTGAGAGCAGCGAACCGAAAAAACAGACTCTCACACTCACACCGATAGGGGTCAAATACGAGCAACGGATCGGGAGCTACGGCGTAACCTTCGCCTATTTAAAGAGCTACGCTGTTGCGCTTGAGCTCTTCTGGGGCAATCCTGACCCGTACGGTATTGGGGAGGACCTGCACCTGGATCGGGCGCTCGATATTGATGGATCCAAGCGTGCGCACACGCCCTACATCGAGGGAATCCACAAAGACCTGAGGAGGCTCTTCGATGAGCTTCCCCAGGACCAGCAGGCGGCTGGAATTGCGGTTATTGCTGTCGGGGCGGGGGAGCTTGCTGCAGACTCGTTGAAGTACATTCTTAAGGAAACTCAGCGCGGCAAGCACCTGAGCACTCATCCTCTAGATATGGTCGCCGTAGATTTAAGCGAGATCTCATTAAACGAGGCGGAGAAAACGCTGGCGATGGCGCTGAAAAAAGAGCCGGGGGTTCAGGTCTTCCTTGCTGATGAGTCTTATCAAGGGGGCGCTTCAGCGGACTCTCCGCGGGTACGGGTCATTCTGCAGAAAGGCGACATGAATCAGCCCCATCAGATTCACAGGGCGCTCCGAAACAGACGTTTTCCAAGGCCTAATGCAGCCGATCCCCACCGGGTGCTTGGCCTAAACGACTTGGTGGTGATGCTCGAGTTTGGGCCTCACGACCGCGGCGTAGCGGTCAACGTGCAAAGCGTTGAACAGGCGAGGGAGGTAATCCGCAAGGGGGTGCGTCTGTCAGACTGGACAGCGCTCGTGGGAGTTCTCAAGGAGCTTGGGGTTCCCTTGGAGGAGATAGATGATGCTAAAGAAGACGAGCATTTGTTGGTTGACTTGGTGTCCCGCCAGTTTACCGTTCCGTTCTCAAACAAGGGCACCCTCGTTCCGGCAGTGGTGGGAGGTGCAGACCTCACCATGTTCCTCGAGAAGTGGGGCACTCTCGCCGGCGGTGGTCTGCTGGCACTCGAACTCCACACGCCTCGGTCAGCAGACATGGAAGACAATGTCCCCGACGATCCCACAAAACTCATGAAGTATCAGCGCAGCCCATATGCCGCCTATCAGTGGAGCCACTTGCTCTCTCAGATGATGGTACCGTTCTTAGAGCACAAACTTGCAGCGGTACTTGCTGGCTTAGAGCTCAGAGTGACGCAGTCTTGGCCTTCTTCTGGACGCAGTGCACCGCCGCCGATCTACATGACCAGTTGTACGTCATCTGCCTGACCAGCTCTAGGTTATTGTGAATGCCGAAAAATCAGGGAAGTATTGGATGTCCGAGTATAGAGATGTAAGGACTCCTGCGTCTTTGAGCTTTAAAACCGCGGAGATAGTTTTTGTCATCTGATATGGAGAAATCGTGCCCTCCTGCATTCTCGCCCCACAAGTTGCCGTCACCGAAATTAGAGGTATGATTCTCCCGATCATTGATATCCTTTTAATGCATTGATTAATATAAGAACCAATCTATCAATGTTAATTTGTTCTCAAGTCCATGGATTCTTAAACAAAATATTGTATTAAGAAAAGCATCAAAATATGAACTACTCAGTTGTCCTCAGCAGCATTTTTGCACTGCATGTGCTGGCCATGATCAGTCCCGGACCGAACGTCCTGGTCGTTGCCCAAACGGCCATTAGCCGCACACGCCGCGCTGGTATTTTTATTTCGCTGGGGATTGCTACGGGTGCGGCAGTGTGGTCGAGTGCCGCACTCCTCGGCCTAAACTTGCTGTTCACACAGTTCCCCTGGTTTTATAGTGGACTCAAAGTCATGGGCGGTATTTACCTACTCTACATTGGTGCTAAGATGTGGCGCGCCGCCGACCACCCGCTGATACCATCCCGGGGCCTTTGCTTGAGCGCCCAAACAGATTGGCAGGCGTTTCGGCTGGGCCTGCTCACCAATTTAACCAATCCGAAGGCCGCTATCTTTTATGGGAGCATTTTTGCGGCGCTTCTCAAGCCGGATTTCCCAGTCTGGGTTAAGCTTACCGCTATTGGCATCATTGTTTTTAATGCAGTATGGTGGCATATATCCCTAGCCTATCTCTTCTCGACTCAGTACACACGGCAGGTCTATCAGCGCATAAAGCGCTGGATTGATCGTATAGCCGGTACGGCGCTCGCATTTTTTGGTCTACTGCTCATACACGTGAATCGATGAAAGATAGAAAACCAAAGCACAAGTAGCTGATAAAGTGCTCTCGACTCACTATTGTCAATAATGAGTGTATACTAACCAATCCTTGGGTATTTATCATACATCTTCTACAGATGTTTAGGAATCTAAGAAAATACATTCTGGTATAATCTTTTGCATGTTAAAAAAACCTGAGAGCGAAAAATCTCAAATTCTCCGGCACCTTTTGGACGAGCGCATTCTATTTTTGGACGGCGCTCTAGGCACAATGATTCAGCGATACAAACTCACAGAAGCCGATTTTAGGGGAACTCGATTTAAGAATCATTCTAAAGACCTTAAAGGAAACAACGATCTTTTAAACCTTACACACCCGGAAATCATCGCGGCTATAGATCGAAAATACCTCGAATCAGGCGCAGATATTATTGAAACCAACACGTTTAACAGCACAAGAATTTCTCAGGCAGATTATGGTCTCGAGGATTTTGCATATGAGCTCAATAGGTCAGGCGCAAGGATTGCGAGCAAAGCAGCAAATGAGTTTATGGCGAGGGCAAAAGGGCGGAGATGTTTTGTTGCCGGAGCATTAGGGCCAACCAACAAGACCGCCTCGATCTCGCCCGACGTTAACAATCCATCTTTCCGTGCAGTCTCATTTCAGGAACTCGTAGACGCTTATTACGAACAGGTTAAAGGCCTTGCTGACGGAGGGGTAGATATACTTTTGCTGGAGACTGTGTTTGATACACTGAATTTAAAAGCGGCCATTTTTGCCATCGAGAAGTTTTCCGATGATTACCCTGTGCGCCTTCCCGTGATGCTTTCCGTCACAATTACTGACGCGTCGGGACGAACCCTTTCCGGCCAAACTGTTGAAGCATTCTGGTATTCGGTTATGCACGCGAAGCCACTTAGCGTTGGGATTAACTGCGCTTTGGGCGCTAAAGAAATGCGTCCATACATGGATGGACTCTCCAGAATCGCAGAGTGTTACACGAGCTGCCACCCAAACGCCGGTCTGCCCAACCCTTTAAGCGATACCGGCTATGATGAAACTCCCGAGGATACATCTTCATGCCTCAAAGAGTTTGCCAAGAGTGGGTTTCTCAACATCGTGGGCGGCTGTTGCGGAACGACACCCGCGCACATACAAGCCATAAGAGAGAAATTAAAAAACATTACTCCAAGGAAGATTCCAAAACTGCCTCGTGCAACTCGTCTCAGCGGTCTTGAACCTCTTAAAATTGAGGGTAGCTCCCCTCCTTTTATCAGTATCGGCGAACGAACTAATGTGACCGGGTCGCCGCAGTTTGCCAGACTGATTAAAGCAAACGACTTCGAGGGCGGTCTATCCATAGCTAGACAGCAGGTTGAAAACGGGGCAAACGTTGTCGACGTAAACTTCGATGAGGCTCTTCTCGACGGCGAAGAATGTATGACCAAGTTCTTAAACCTGATTGCCTCGGAGCCAGACATTGCCAGGGTTCCAATAATGATCGACAGCTCTAAATGGACTGTGGTCGAAGCCGGTCTCCGCTGTGTCCAGGGTAAGTGCATCGTCAATTCGATCAGCCTTAAAGAGGGGGAAAAGAAATTTCTGGACCAGGCTAAGCTGGTAATTCGTTACGGCGCTTCTGCTGTTGTGATGGCTTTTGACGAGAAAGGACAGGCTGCAACTAAAGATGATAAAGTTCGTATTTGTCAGAGAGCGTACAAGCTTCTTACAGAAGAAGCCGGTATGGACCCTACCGATATTATTTTTGACCCAAACGTCCTCACAATTGCTACAGGAATAGAAGAGCATAATAACTACGCTGTGGACTTTCTCGAGGCACTGAGAGAGATTAAGGCATCCTGTCCCGGAGTACGCACGAGTGGTGGAATTAGCAACATATCTTTTTCTTTCCGTGGAAATAACATAGTTCGTGAAGCGATGCACAGCGTTTTCTTGTATCATGCAATAAAAGCAGGTCTAGATATGGGGATAGTGAACGCGGGTATGCTGGCTGTGTATGAAGATATCGACAAAGAGCTGCTCGAATTGGTAGAGGATGTTCTTCTCAATCGAAAACCCGATGCAACCGAGCGTCTTATTGATTTTGCCGGGAAGGTTAGAGGAACCGAAAAAGAGCGAACGAAGGATGAAGAGATATGGCGAAGCGGCTCAGTCGAAGATCGTCTAAAACACGCGCTGGTAAACGGTATAACGGACTACATAGAGGCTGATACAGAAGAGGCTCGTGAGCAGTACGCAAAGCCTCTCGATGTTATAGAAGGTCCGCTCATGGACGGTATGAAGGTTGTAGGAGACCTGTTTGGGTCGGGCAAGATGTTTCTCCCACAGGTCGTGAAAAGCGCAAGGGTCATGAAGAAAGCTGTTGCTTATCTTCAGCCTTTCATGGAAGCGGAAAAGGCAAAGGCCAAAACCCAAAAAAACACTAATAAATTCGTAATCGCAACCGTAAGAGGGGACGTACATGACATTGGGAAGAATATCGTCTCCGTTGTGCTAGCCTGCAACAATTATGATGTGATTGACCTTGGCGTTATGGTTCCATGCGAAAAAATATTGAATACCGCAAGAGAAGTTGGAGCCAGCATTATCGGATTCAGCGGTCTCATCACGCCGTCCTTAGAAGAGATGGCTCATAACGCCTCGGAGATGGAGCGTCAAGGTTTTAGAATTCCTCTCCTAGTCGGCGGGGCTACTACCAGCAAAGCCCACACTGCAATCAAGATCGCTCCTCACTACAAGGGCGTGGTCGAGCACGTTCAGGATGCATCTCTTGTCGTGGGTGTCTGTAATGATTTATTGAATCCAAAAAAGGTCGAGTCCTACAAGAAGAGACTTCTCCAAAAACAAGAAGAGCTCCGTCAACGTTACGCAGAAGGGAAAAGTATGAGAAATTTCATTCGTATTCCTGAGGCACGCGCAAATGGGTTTAAAACCGACTGGAAGAACATACATATAGCTAAACCAATGAAGCTAGGTATACAAGCTTTCGAGGACATTCCTCTTGAGCAGATAGTTCCGTTTATCGATTGGTCTCCTTTTTTCTGGGCTTGGGATTTGAAAGGGGTTTATCCGAAGATTTTTGAGCATGACAGGTACGGAAAGCAGGCGCGTGAGCTTTTTAATGACGGCGAGAGGCTGCTCGGTGAGATTGTCAAAGAAAAGCGGTTCAGGGCACGAGCGGTTTTAGCCCTCTTTCCTGCAAATAGCGTAGGTGATGATCTAGAGGTGTATTCCGATGATTCTAGGAGCGAAGTGAAAGGGATATTTCATTTCCTGCGGCAGCAGAAAGAAAAGGAAGAGGATGGCATCTACTATTGCCTATCTGATTTTGTGGCTCCGAAGGGTTCAGGGAGAGAAGATTACTTGGGCTGTTTTGCGGTTACAGCCGGTCGGGAAGTTGAGGAATTTGCAGAGACATTCAGAACGAAGAACGATGACTACTCCTCGATTATAGTCAAAGCTCTTGGCGACCGGTTTGCAGAGGCTCTCGCAGAGATGGTGCATAAAAAAGCTCGTATTATCTGGGGTTATGGAAGGGATGAGAACCTAAGCCATGAAGAACTGATCAAGGAAAAATACCGTGGAATCCGTCCGGCTCCCGGCTATCCTTCATGCCCCGACCATACCGAAAAGACTATACTCTGGAAATTGCTTGATGTCGAAACTAATACTGAAATATCTCTAACGGAGAATTTTGCCATGAATCCTCCGAGTTCAGTCTCAGGATGGTATTTTGCTCATCCCGAGGCGAAGTACTTTCATGTCGGCCAAATAGACCATGACCAGGTTGATGACTACGCTAAACGGAAGGGAATGTCTATTGAGGAAGCTGAAAGATGGCTCCGGCCTAATTTGGGGTACGAGAGAGGTGGTGTAATTAGGTCAGTTGAAGGTTAAAAAGAATCAAAGTGGAAGAAATTGTACTCTATTCAATAAGTCTTCGGGTTCACCCACTTTTGCAATAAGTCCTAAATTGCTAATGCATATTCCGATTGAAACACGCAGTTGGTGAGCATAAATAATGCCGCAGAAAATTTCACGGTTTCTTTGACGCTTCGTTGCCTCCTGCAATAGATTGTAATCCCTAGTGAATAACACGCGTTCTAATTCAGTCGATCGATCCAACAATTGGAGATCACTCAATTCATTTGCCCTGTCCTCAAATGCTGTAATTACGTCAACTCCACGCGCCCTTAACCCGTCAATTATGGCCCGTGGCACATTATGATCCATATAGAATCGGATTGCCATTAAATTAATTTTTTGGCTTTTAGCTTAGTTACAAGAGGGGTCGGCTTTGCCGCTTTTCTCATTCGGTCTATCTGTATCAATTGTCTTTCGATTTCTTGGTCAAGCTCTTCTTGATGATCGGCGTAATAAGCCAAGGCTGAGTAAATTTGACCCAATGTGAGATGAGGATGCTGGTATTGGAGTTCTTCCGGGCTCCAACCATAAGCGACTTTATCTAAGATGAGGGCGGTCACCTTCGTTTTTGTGCCCGCAATAATGGGTACTTTATCTTCGTTTAGGATTATGTGTTCGTATTGGGTTTTGACAACTGACATTTATAAACCCTCCTAGGTTTGCTAAAGCCCTAAATCAATTATCTATTGGTTAACTTAGACTATAATTTACAAACAAAATCAGTTCCGTACAAGTTCTTAAATCATTTCTAACTTGCAGAGCTAAAATGCAGTATTTCTGTCTGGGGCAGATAGACCGAGACCAGATGGTTGTGTTAAGTACCTGATCAAAATCTCCCTCAATTCCCTGGAAAACCTTGACCTGGGGAGTACGAGATCGCAGCCTGATTTAACAGCTTCTTCTTTCAACTCAGTTTGGACATGGGATAAGTAGCCTATGACAGGAATATTCTTTAGTCCGGGTGAGGATTTAAGGTTTATTATGGTTTGTAGTGGATTAAAAGTTTTAGAGTTAAGGTCAAAAATGATTAGAGAGGGCTTCTCCGATTCAATTTTCTCAGCCAATCCGTTGGGGTTTTTTATAAACTCTAAATCTATGCTCAAAGTCTTAGCTGCCTCTCTTATCTTCGAAGAAAAAATTAAGTCATCTAAGACGGCCATGATTTTGGGATTACTGTTTTTATTGGACATTTGAATTTACTATCTGTAGAACTAGAGTGTATATTAAAGACTTTCTTAATTCAAAGGGGTCAATCTGTGAGTGGTAATCAAATTAAAGCTGTTTTCTTCGACGCTGCTGACACTCTTTTTCATATTAAAGGCGGGGTAGGAAAACAGTACTGGAGTGTGGCAAGAAAATACGGTACTAACTCTACGCCTGAGACTATAGAAAAAGCCTTTAGCAAGGCTTTTAAATCTGCTCCTCCACTGACTTTTGCCCATGTTTCTTCCGAAGACAGGAAAGTATATGAGAAAAAATGGTGGTATGAAGTGGTAAGAAACGTCTTTTCCGAAGTGGGTATGTTTGATCAATTCGATGATTACTTCGACGAGCTTTTTGAGACGTTTAGAAGTGAGGCGTGGGAACTATTTCCGGAAACAAAAGATGTTTTATCACTTCTCAAAGAAAAGGGATTGGTATTGAGCGTAGTATCCAATTTCGACACTAGGGTTTACGACGTGTGTACCGAGCTTGGCATCATAGATTATTTCGACTCCTTTGTCATATCAAGCGAGGCAGGGTTTTCAAAGCCTTCGCCGGAGATATTCACGCTGGCACTCAGCAAAAACAAGGTATCCCCATCTGAGTGCATCCACATAGGCGACAGTCTTGAGCATGATTTCTACGGAGCCAGCTCAGTCGGGATTAAGGTCATCCTGTTAGACAAAAAGGGAAAGTATAAAGGCAGGGACCACGTGCACAGGATAGAAAGTCTGGCAGAAATTGTTGAGCTTGTGGATGGTTCTAATCTGTGATAATTGTCATTGTAATTGTATCCTCGCTTCGGCTACATTTAGCGCATGCTTTGCTCGGTGTAAACTCCGCAAAGCACCCTGACTACAAGGTGTCATTCCGAACAAACGTGAGGAATCTTGTTATATTTCGGGAATTTTCGTAGGCTAAGATTTCTCCCGTTAGTCGAAATGACATGAGGCTGTCAAAAAGGCAGAGATGACAGAGAAAGTATAGATATATGAAAGAGGGTTCTTGGAGGTAAATTATGAAAACAGCGGCTTTGGCATTGCTAGTGGCATCAATATGGGGCATTGCTCCTATATTCGAGAAACTGAGCCTTGTAAAGGCTTCTCCTTTTACCGTTATTACTTTGCGGTTTATTTTTACGACCACAGTAGTAGTGGTCATTTCGTTGGTTACAGGCAGATACAGGGAGTTGAGCGCTCTGGACGGGAAGACGGTTCTCTGGATTGTGCTGGCTGGGGTTCTTGGGGGAATAATCGGTTTGTTCGTTTATTTTGTCGCACTTAAAGAGGGCCTCACCTCGCGCATCGTCCCAATTGCCGCTACCTTTCCCCTTTTTACCGCGCTGTATGCGTTTATTTTTCTTGGTGAGAATATTACGGTTCAGAGACTACTGGGTATTGTCCTTATAGTGATTGGTCTTGTGGTCTTGAATTGGAACAGCGTAGGCACTCACAGTCAGTGAGGTTGGGTAACCATGATTTAGTTACCCTCAGTAACTTCATTCTTAAAAAATCATGAAAGCAATAGCCGGTCTTCTTGAGGATTCTCTCATTGCAAACTGAATTGTATCCAAACGCCATCCCTTCCAACCCATTCATTTATAGCCTTTTTTAACTCTTCATCGTTAACGGTTATGATTTCTACGACCTTATATAGAGTATTTTTCATGAGCTATTTCATATAGACGACCGGATAATTCTAGCTGCCTCCTTGGCGAAATAGGTAATTATTATATCAGCCCCGGCGCGCTTTATGCTTGTAAGAATTTCCATCATTACTTGAGTCTCATCAATCCAGTCGAGTTTTCCGGCCGCTTTTATCATCGAGTACTCTCCGCTGACGCTATACGCTGCAAGCGGATGGTTAAACTCTTCTCTTGCAGCTTTTATTACGTCGAGGTATGAAAGTGCAGGCTTTACCATGACGATGTCCGCCCCTTCTTCTATATCGAGAGCGATCTCCCGCAAAGCCTCCCTCACATTCGGCGGGTCCATCTGATATCCGCGCCTGTTGCCAAATTGAGGCGCCGATTCCGCTGCTTCTCTGAAAGGTCCGTAGAAGGAGGAGGAATACTTAACCGAATAAGACATTATCGCCGTATCCTCAAATCTGTTGGCATCCAGCGCTTCTCTGATTGCTCCTACTCTTCCATCCATCATGTCTGATGGCGCTACGATGTCCGCTCCGGCCTTTGCGTGTGAAAGAGCAATTCTGGAGAGATAAGGAAGCGTCTCGTCGTTCTGGACTTCACCGTTTTTAACAATCCCGCAGTGGCCGTGGCTGGTGTATTCACACATACAAACATCCGTAATTAGTAAAACGTCCTTTATTTGCTCTTTGACCTTTCTCAGCGTCCTCTGTATTATTCCGTTTTCGTCGTAGCCTTCCGAGCCAAGCTCGTCTTTGTTTTCTGGTATCCCGAAAAAGAGGAAAGCTCTTATGCCAAGTTCTTCCGCCTGATTAATCTCTTCTATAACGTTATCAATTGACTGTCTGAAGATTCCCGGCATAGAACTAATCTCTTCCCTTATTTTCTTTCCGGGCACGACAAACATAGGGTATACGAAATCGTTTATAGATAGCTCGGTTTCCCTGATCATCTCACGAACGGTCTCGTTTCTTCTGAGTCTTCTTGGGCGGTAGATGGGAAATATCATTTGAGGTTAATTTTAATTGCACTTCCCTTATGAAGTCAAACCTGTTGATTTAGTATTAGTGGTTTTATCTTCGAACCGGGCGGAATGGCTCAGTTATGTACAAATCACGATTTAAGCAAACTTACGAAAGCTTGTTATGCTGTAAGCAGTATGGAATTTCAACTTCCCAGTTGTCACCCTGAGAGAATTGAAGGGTCTTGTATTTTATCAAGATTCCTCACCAGTTCTCTCACATTCATTCGGGACAGGATTCGGAATGACACTAAGTGACAAATCAAATCTTGATTATTAGGGCTAATAGTGTAGAGCCAGCCAGATCGTTTTCTGTCGGGCATCAGTCCATTCAACCCTGTGTCGTCTGTGCGCAGGGATACGAATATAATCTCCAGGATTCATAACAAGCATTTCTCTTTCGCCTTCAAACATCAGTCCTGCTCTACCGGCTAACACCAACACCCATTCCTCAGTGTCCTGGTCATACCATTCTCCATGTGGTGTTGCTTGACCGGTTGAGATTATTCGCTCCAGTCTGATGTGCTCTGTTTGTAGCAGGGTTTCAAAGATTTCTTTGGACGCTGAATCGGGGATATTTGCGAAAATGTTATTCAAAGTCACATAATCCTCCTAAACTTTGATTTATCTTTTATCCGAATTGTATTGGCATTGTGATGTAGTAGACAGACAGCTTACAGCCGCTGTAGTGATCAGTTTTGGCCGTGAGCACATTTCTTCTTTTATAGGTTTTCTAAACCTCTCCCTTTCCAAATCGCATACATTCCGGGGATTGGTTATAGCAGTTCGAAACTATCTTCCCGCATCTTCCTTATACCTATAAATAATCGGTATCTACGAATTTTCTAGTGTCCCCACACTTATAGAGATTTAATACTATTATAATAAGATGCGAAAAAGAACGAGTAGCAAAAAATTAAAAAGTAAAAAAGCACTTGACTCTGTACTTAGGTACGGAGTTTATACTATCTACAGGGGTGAAAAATGAGAAGTTTAACTATAGGTCAATTGGCTAAAAAAGCACAGGTGAATGTTGAAACAGTTCGTTACTATGAGCGACGAGGACTTATACCCAAACCACCTAGGCGAAACTCCGGTTACCGTCAATATTCCCAAGATATTGTCGCACGCATTCAGTTTATAAAGCGCGCCCAGGAACTTGGATTCACGCTGAAAGAAATCTCAGAGCTTCTATCATTAAGAGTTGACCCCGGCACTACCTGCGCGGATGTTAAAAGACGCGCGGAAGCAAAAATTGCAGACATCGAAGAAAAAATCCGCACCCTGCAAAGTATAAAGAAGGCGATTGCAAAGCTCGTAGCAATGTGTAGCGGACAGGGTCCAACCAGCGAATGCCCGATAATGGAGGTACTAGACATCAGGGAGGAAAACTGATGCTAACAATTGAACTAATCTATGACGATAATTGCCCAAACGTGAAAGAGACTAGGGCACAACTGCTGCGTGCCTTCGCTAAAGCCGAACTTCCACCCAAATGGCGGGAATGGGATCGTGGCGTTCCTGAGAGTCCAGCTTATGTACATGCCTATGGTTCCCCAACCATCCTGGTGAATGGTCAAGATGTGGCTAATGCTTCGCAATCCGCAGGAGACAACTGCTGCCGCATTTATTTGGACAAAAACGGACAATTTCGAGGTGTTCCTTCAGTAGAGGCGATCACTTCAGCGCTTCTAAAGACAGAGGCGGTGTCGTCGGATACGAGAGCAGCCGCCATACATAGAAGCAATTGGCGCAATACCCTGACTGTGATACCAGGGATTGGCGTTGCATTACTTCCCAAACTAACGTGCCCAGTCTGCTGGCCTGCCTATGTGGGGCTTCTCAGTTCTCTCGGGCTTGGGTTTGTTAACTACACGGCTTACCTACTTCCACTGACCATTTTATTTCTGATTCTGGCGGTTGCCTCGCTCGGTTATCGTGCAAAGAATCGTCGTGGCTATAAACCTTTCATTCTAGGTGTCCTTGCAGCGATCATTGTGATAATTGGTAAGTTCGTCTTCATTTCCGATTTGGCCATGTATGGAGGCATCGCTCTGTTAATGGGTGCCTCACTCTGGAATTCATGGCCGAAGCGAGCAGTCAATAGCGGCTCCTGTCCTGCCTGCGTTCCCGCAGGACCGCTAACTCAAGAAGAGAACACAGATAAAATCTAAAGTAAGGAGGTGATATCAGATGGCTCTCAAAGAAGGTGAAGTTTACAAGTGTCCCGACTCTAACTGTGGATGTGAAATCACAGTGACAAAAGGCGCCGCGCCTGGCAAGGGTGGTGACTTAGCACCGCACTGCTGCTGCGGTAAAGAGATGGTTAAGAAATAAACAAGAGGGACTATTGCGGACGGGGCGGAAAATGCCCTATCCGCGCTGGTCAATGCGAAAGGAGGTAATAACTATGAGTACCAAACGCAAGATTGAAGTCTTCAGCGCTGGATGTCCTGCATGCGAGGAGACAGTTAAGCTCGTCAATCGAGTTGCCTGTCCATCCTGCGAAGTCATCGTTCTAGATATAAAGAACTCAGACATGGCAAACCGAGCCAAGAGCTTGGGTATTCGCTCGGTTCCTGCCGTGGTGATAAATGGTAAGCTCGCCGATTGCTGTGCAGGACGCGGCCCTGATGAGATTACCCTAAGGGCTTCTGGGTTAGGGCAACCGGTCTGATACTTAGATCAGGGACTCTACTACTAGGAGTCGGATTGTTTGTGTAGAAAAACAATCCGACTCCTTAGATAAATAATTCTATACAGAGTCACACTCGATCTTCCTCTTTAACTCTTAAAGTCCTCCCTTTCCAAATCGCATATACTGCTGGAATAATGACGAGTGTAAGAATCGTTGATGTTACAAGTCCTCCAATCATAGGCGCTGCGATTCGCTTCATTACATCCGCTCCGGCGCCGTGACTCCAGAGAAGCGGAAGAAGCCCTAAAATCATTGTCATTACAGTCATCATCTTTGGTCTTACCCTCTGCACCGCTCCTTCATCTATCGCTTGGGCCAAGTCGTTCCAGTTGTTCATCTTTCCTTCCTTTACCCTCTCTTTATAAGCATTGTCGAGATAGATTATCATCACTACCCCTGTTTGAGCCGCAAGCCCTGCAACTGCAATTATTCCTACCCATACAGCTATGCTCATGTTGTAATTGAGAAGATACATAAGCCAAATGCTCCCAACCAGCGCAAAAGGAACAGAGAGAATAACGATTAGGGTTTCCGTAACACTACCGAAGTTGAGATAAAGCAGAACAAATATTATAAGAAGCGTAATAGGGATTATGAGTTTTAATTTCTCCTTGACTCTTAGGAGAAACTCGTATTGACCGCTCCATGAAATATAATAGCCCTGCGGAAGGTTTACCTTCTCCTTGACTGCCTTCTTGGCTTCCTCAACATAGCCTCCGATGTCGCTTTCTCTCGTATCTATGAAGACATAAGCGGCTTTAGTGCCGTCCTCATTTCTTATCTCAGAGGGTCCGGTTTGTGTCCGAATGTCTGCAATCTGCTCAAGCGGAACCTGTGCCCCCATTGGTGTTGGAACAAGCACCCTTTTGAGTTTCTCCACATCATCACGAAGTTCCCTTGCGTATCTAACATTTACCTGATACCTCTCAGGTCCCTCCACTGTCTGTGTTACGGTGTTCCCTCCTACCGCCGACTCTATTATGTCCTCTACGCCCCCTACAGTAAGTCCATATCGAGCCGCCTCCTTTCTTCGGATATCAAAATCGAGGTAGTACCCGCCCGTTACCCTTTCCGCATAAGCGCTTATCGTGCCAGGAACATCTCTTAGAGCAGCCTCGATTTGTTCTCCTATGTCTTCTATTACTCCCAGGTCTTTTCCGTAGATTTTTATCCCTACAGGGGTGCGAATGCCTGTTGTCAGCATATCGGTTCTGTTTCTTATGGGCATAGTCCATATATTCGTAACACCGGGGAATTTGAGCATACTGTTCATCTCGGCGGTCAGCTCATCCCAGGACACGGTTTTCTCTTCAGGCCATATAGGGCGAAACATTTTTTTAAGAAACTCAGGCGCCCAGCTCGAATACCATCTTTCTTGCGGAATCTTTCGCCACTCGTCTTCCGGCTTCAGTGTTATTGTATTTTCAACCATAGAAAGCGGCGCAGGGTCGGTTGATGTCTCGGCCCTGCCTACCTTTCCAAAAACGGTTTGGACTTCAGGGAATTGACTGATAATTTTGTCCTGAATTTGAAGGAGCCTTCCGGCTTCCGTAATTGAGATTCCGGGAGGGGTTATAGGCATATACATTACGCTTCCCTCATTAAGCGGAGGCATAAACTCAGAACCCAGCTTACGGAAGACGGGAATTGTGATTACCAAAATGATAAGTGCTAAAGCGATAGTTGTCTTTCTCCACTTTACTATTAGTCTCACTATAGGCTCATAAGCCCAGATTAAAAGGCGGTTTATAGGGTTTTTCTTCTCTGAAGCAATCTTTCCCCTGATAAGAATCGTTATAAGGGCAGGCGTAAGGGTTATAGAAAGGAGGGCGGCAAAGAACATTCCGAAGGTCTTGGTGTAAGCCAGGGGCTTAAACAATCTTCCCTCTTGAGCTTCCAATGTGAAAACAGGAGTGAATGAGACCACTATGACAAGAAGCGCAAAGAATATCGGTTTTCCTACCTCCTTTGAGGCATCTATCACTACTTTTAATCTATCTCCTATTCCTCCCTCTTCTTCCCAGTGTTCAAGCCTCTTATGCACGTTCTCTACAAGCACAATTGCGGCATCAATCATAGCTCCTATAGCAATGGCTATTCCACCAAGAGACATAATGTTTGAAGTGAGACCCATGTAATACATCGGGATGAATGAAAAAAGTATCGCAAAGGGTAGAGTAAAAATAATCACAAGCGCAGAGCGAAAATGAAATAGAAAAAGGATACACACAAGACTCACTATTATGCTCTCTTCTATCAGGGTTCGTTTTAGTGTGTCTATCGCTCCCAAAATCAGATTTGACCTATCATAAGTTGTGACTAATTTAACCCCTTCAGGAAATGCAGGCTCTACTTCTTTTAATTTTTCTTTTACCCTTTTTATAACGTTTAGCGCATTCTCGCCGTATCTCATAACCACGACCCCGCCCAAAACCTCTCCCCTTCCGTCAAGATCCACCATTCCACGCCGTATGTCGGGTCCAAGACGCACGTCGGCTATGTCTTTTATGAATACCGGTGTTCCTGTTCCCCTTCCATCCATAGCCACAACTATATTTTCTATATCACCGATTGATTTTATATATCCTCTTCCTCTTACGACATACTCCCTTCCTGTAGCTTCAACTACCCTTCCACCCACATCGTTGTTACTCATCCTTATGGACTCGATAATCTTGGTAAGCGGTATGTTATAAGCAAGGAGCTGATTTTGATCTACGTTCACCTGATACTGCTTTTGAAACCCCCCGATACTTTCAACCTCTGCAACTCCAGGGACACTTCTCAGCCAGTACCTCAAGTACCAGTCGTTAAAAGAGCGTAGTTCTGCCAGATTATGTCTTCCGGTTTCGTCTACAAGGGCGTATTGAAAAACCCATCCAACACCTGTAGCGTCAGGCCCAATTACGGGAGTAACTCCTTCGGGGAGTCTTCCTCGAATGCTACTCATATACTCAAGGACACGGGTTCTTGCCCAGTATATATCCGTTCCGTCTTCAAAGAGAACATAGATAAAAGAAAAGCCAAACATTGATGTTCCTCTTACAGTAGTCACTCTGGGCGCTGAAAGAAGAGTCGTAACTATAGGATATGTAATCTGGTCTTCAACCAAATCCGGGCTTCTTCCGGGCCACTCCGTAAAGACTATTACCTGGATATCAGAAAGGTCCGGTATAGCGTCAAGCGGCACACGCTTTAGAGCCCAAAGACCTCCAACCGTTAAAAATCCAACTATAAGAAAAACCATGAATCTATTTCGAGAGAAGTATTCGATTGTTTTTTCTATCATTGTTTTTGCCTCACGGAAATTTTCTCCCCCCTTGCGGGGGAGGATTGAGGTGGGGGATTCGCCCCCCATCCCAGTCTTCCCCCGCAATAATGTGGGGAAGGAGAAATCAGCTACCTTTATTTAACATTTATATCAAAGCTCTCGTTCACTGGTGGTTTTCCAGGCATAAGTGCGCCAACACCTAATGTCCAACTTCCGCTCATAGGAATATTCAATTGCCCCTCATAGACTCCATCTCCAACAGGCTTTGCCTCATCAGTGCTTCTCATCTCAGCCATTCCGGGCATTGCAGGCATAAGGATAGTGAATTTAACCTTTGCATCGGTAATCGGATTGCCTTCGGGGTCGGCGAGTTTAAACTTGAAAGTAGTGTTTCCCGATTCAGGCGGGTCTGGGTCTGTAGAGAATGAAATATTAATATCGCTTTTTCCTCTAGTTTGATTTCCGCCGACGGAGACCAGATCCTCTCTTCCTCCACTCAAAGACTGAAACGCCGCCTTAAGACGACTTTCAGAGTCTACGAAGAATGCGGCGCTTCTTACGACCTTGTCTCCTTCCTGCAACCCGTCTATTACTTCATAATACCCCTCTGCCTCTTTGCCTACCTTAATCTCCCTTGGCTCAAAATATCCGTCTCCTGATGAGATGAATACAACTTTTCTCTCCCCTGTATCGATTACCGCATCCTCAGCTACAGAGAGTTTTTCTCCTAGCTCACTTTGTAGCACTACATTGGTATACATTCCGGGCTTGAGTTTTTCGTCTGGGTTTTGAAACTCAAATCTCACCTTTGCAGTTCTGGTATTTAATTCAATGGTGGGGTAAAGATATATAACTTTCCCTGTAAATGTTTCACCGGGATAGTATGAAAGCACAAGGTTTGCCTTTTCTCCCTCTTTAACCAGCGGGAGTTCATACTCATAAACGTCTGCAATAACCCATACGGTTGATAGGTCTGTCACTTGAACTATACTTTCACCCATTTCAGTACGCATTCCTGGGAACTTCATTCTTTTAGTAACATAGCCATTCACATCGGAGTAGATGGTTATATATGTAATCGGCTCTCCGATTTTTTCAATTCTTTTTAATTGATTCTCCGAAATATCCCAGAGTCGAAACCTTCTCTTTGTAGCTTCGAGCAGGGAATTCGCACCAGATGACACTTCGGGATATGGACTTTTATTAAGAGTGTCCTTTGTCTTTAAAGCGAGAAGGTACTCCTCCTGGCTTGCAACCAGATCAGGACTATAGATAGTAAAAAGTGGATCACCTTGTTTTATATACTGACCTTCATAGACATACATATCCCTTATCCAGCCACTGAACTTAACATGCACATATTCTATTTTTCTTTCATCCATCTCAACAATGCCTACGGTTCTAATATCTTTTGCCAGTTTTCTAGGAGCAACCTCTTCAGTTTTTATCCCTATTAGTTGCTGTTTCTCCGGGCTTATCTCTATACCTACGAACTCAGACGGGCTTTGTTTGAGGCTTATTTCTCCTTCGGCGCCGTTTTCATTTTGCGACCCCTCCATCCCTTGCATCCCCTTCATGCCCTGCATCCCTTCCATTCCTTGCATTTCCTGAGAAGGTTCTGTGACTGTACTTTTTTCTTCTCCTTCTCCCTTTAATTTCGTTGATATATGAGAGAGCGCGAAGATTACAACAAGCAGTGTCACAGCGATTAAGGCTCCAAGCTTGATTATCTTTTTTTTCGTCATGTCATACCTCCGTAATATCTTCTCCCTCCTTGAGGAGGAAGGAATGAAGAGCAAATTGTTTTTTATTTGTGTTCATTTGTGTTAATCCTTGGCTAATTTTATTCTATTAATGCCATCCCAATATTCTCCTCAATCCTTACCAACGCCTTTTGATACTCAGCAAGTTGAGTGTAGTACGCAAGCTCAAAATTAAAGAGCGTGACAAGGTTGTTCAGAAGTGTAAGGAAATCAACGTTTCCAACCTGATATCCCGAGATCGCCGACTCAAGCGATGAGTGAGCTTGTGGAATTATCCCTTTGGAATAGAGGTCTAAGAGTTTGCCAGAAGTCTTAGCCGAAATATATTTCTCCTTTACATTAAAGGAGAGATTTAAGCGGGCGCTATTGTATTCCTCCTTCGCCTCTTGAAGCTGGAATGCTGATTCTGCGATTCCAAATTTCTCCTTTCTCAAAAAATAAAGAGGTACTATGAAGCCAACCCTTGCCATCCACTCATCGGCAAACGGGCCGTCGTTTGTAAACTCCCCTCGATTAAACCACCCGAGTTCTACGACAAAATCAGGAAGATACTGCCTCTTTGCCAGTTTGAGAGCCTGATCGCTCATTTCAACAAGATTACTCTTTGCGCCAAGCATTGGACTTTCGCTTTCTGCAAGTTTATAGAGCTGGTCGAGGGAGAGCTTAAGTTCTGATTTTTGCATCTCCTCGGGTTTGTTAAGAGGAGAATCGGGCGGACGGTTAAGAATGCTATTTATTCTGGCTTCTACGATCTCTTTCTGCTGGTTTAAGAGTTCGAGTCTTTCAATAAAGGCTGAGAGCTCTAACTGAGCTCTCAGCACATCCTGCTGTATTCCGCTTCCGACTGAGTATCTGGCTTCGGCAATCTTCACAAAATTCTCGAGAAGTTCTTTGTTTCTTGAAGTGACCTCTATTGACTTATTTACCAGGTACCAGTCGTAATAGGCTTCCTTAAGGTCGGCTGTAACCCTTCTTACCGTAGCTTCTAAAAACTGCTCTTCTGCCTCGGCTTCTTCATTTGCAATTTTTCCTTTCAGGGCAAGTTTGCCGGGAAAGGGAAACTCCTGAGAGGCGTAAAATCCAAGCTCTGAAAAGTTATCTTCTCCAAGTGTGAATTTATCAAAGCTGACGTTTTTATAGCTAACCCCTATCTCCGGGTTTGGAAGAGTGCTTACCTGCGATGGACGTTTAGTAGATGCTTCCCATTTAGCTCTTGCCGCTTTTATTTCTGGGTTATTTTGCTGAGCTTCTTCAACTAGCGACTTTAGTGTTGTACTCTCCTTATTTCCATCCGGTGACAACTGTCCACCAGGTACTATCTCGGCAAGAGCACTAACCCCAGTTGAGGCTATGGTAAGCACTAATATTAAAATGAGTTTCATTTCTATTCCTCCTTATATTGGGTACAAAGAAAACAAGTCACGGATTACAATCAGATTTATTGCTACACCTTTAGTCTTACCTTAATAACATGGTAACCGGATGAGCCATCGGGAGCGGGTGGTTCTATCTGGTATGTCTGTAGGTTTCCCTCTCCATCCGCTGCTCTTGCGATGATATTTATATCACCGCCCTTGGGGAATTCTTTGGCCGGATCCCATTCCAAAGCCCAAAAAGTCCACGTGTAAGATTGAGGGAAAGCTTTTTTAAGATGGGCTTGTTTCCAACTCCTTCCTTCATCTAAGCTGACCTCAACCTTGTTTATTCCTCTTTCACCTGCGAATGCAATACCCCCGATATACTTGTCTTCTTTTCGTATGGTAGAGCCGTTCTTAGGAACGTCTATACGAGACATGGTTTTTATAACTGCGGTATCGGTCCATCCGCGCCTTTGCCAGAACCCCTTGTAGTCATAATTAACCAGTTCAATGTTTGTGATCCATTTTACGTTTTTCTCTCCGTAGATTCCTGGTACAAGAAGCCTCAAAGGAAATCCGTGTTTGTCGGGAAGAGGTTTTCCGTTTATCTCATAAGCAAGAGTAGTCCCCTCTTTTAGCGCCTTGTCTAGAGGGATACTATCGCTGTAGTCCTCGAAAGCGTAAAAGACTAGATCTACTGCTCCATTTTTAGGTTTCGCTATCTCAAGAATAGTTTTCAGAGCAACTCCCTTCCATAGGGCGTTACTTATGAACTCCCCTCCTACAGGGTTGCTTATACAAATAAGGGTTGTATATTGCTCAACTGAGGGTAATTTCTTTAACTCCTCGTACTTAAACTTTAGAGGCTTTTCTACTAAACCCTCTACCCTCAGTGCCCAATTCTTAACGCTTACAGTGGGGTCAAAGATATTCTTGGAGACAACATAAAAGTCCTCATTTGGAGTAACTTCTGGGGGAAGTCCTTTGATTTTGCTAAATATATCGCCTGTGCCGCTCGTAGTTTGTGCGGATGCCCTTTTGGGAGATTTTCTAAATAATAGCCCACCTAGGCTCAATGCAAAAAACGCTGATGTAAGCTTCCCAGCAAATTTTCTTCTTTCGCTATCTTCTATCTCGTTTCTATTGATTCCTTCCTTTCTCACTCTGCTCTTTAGCCGGAGAGAAAATAGATAAAGAATTAGACCGTACAAAAGATAAAAAGTAAGTAGCACTATCTCCCCAACTACTGGTTCTCCAGAAAGGTATTTCCCGAAAAATCCAAAGCCCAAGAGCGGAAGAGCCACGATTGAGAAGACAAACCAGAGAGAAATAGAGTAAAGAAATACAAAAGGCATTAAGTTTTTAAATTTGACAGTTTTCCACAAGTAGACGAAAAGAATTCCCAAAATTGTTCCAATGCCTAAGTGAAGTGCTATAGCTCCAGCAAAGGCTGTATATTTGGCATACTCGCCAAATATGAAAAAAAAGAAATTAAATAAATCAGGGGAAACTGTGGAAAAGAGCTTTTGCGCAATAAGCTCAGGAATAAGCGGAGTTCCCAGTTTGAAACGTCCTACAAACATAACCACGGTCATCGTTAATATCGCTGCAAAACCTGCTAAAGCGCCCCATAGAATTAGGGACTTTTTGTTTATTTCTTTTGCTCTCTTTTCCATGAATAACCTCCCTAAAACTGGCTTTATGCTCTTGAATATTGAGAGCCTCTCTCCACAAATTAACCAGAGAGAGGCTTATTAATTTGATTACTTCTTTTTCATCATGCCTTCGTGGTGCTCCATCATTCCGCCTTTTGTGCTATGCATCATCTCCATCATGTCCATGCAACTATTCATCTTGTTCAACATGTTATCCATTTTCTTATTCATATCCTTAAGCATTCCCATCATCTGCTCCTGATTTTGCATGATTTGGAGCATCTCGGTTTTTTCCTGCCCTTTCTCCTCACTCTGTCCGTAAAGGTGAGATAAACCGAAAAATCCCAGGGCAAGGAAAAGGGCGGTAATTACTAGGAGCTTTTTCATTTGCTTAACCTCCTTTTAAATTAAGTTTGAAACAAAAGTTTTTATCACTTCACTCAAGAGACGTTTAAACATGAATCAAAGCCAGGTTTCCAGGCTATTGATCGGTACTGTCTTTAAAATTTTGCAGATCCTTTTCATTCTCGAAGTAGTAAACTCTGCCCTCAGGGGTTACACCCATTACGGAGATTGCCTTATCCACTTTCTTTTTACTAACAGGATCAACGGCGACACGGCTTTTTGCATCCGTCTTCAGCTTAGCTTCACACATCTCACAACAGCCATAGTAGGTTTTCCCATCGACGATAACGGGGATTTGTTCCTTATTGAAGTGTTGATCGTTAATCATGCATACATATTTGGACTCCACACGAATTAATGATGACTCATACTGTTTGTCTTGGGTTTGCTTTTCCGAACCCTCAGCTTTAGCTTGCAACACGGTCATTGTTAACAAAGCAAGAATAGAGAAAACAAAAGTTACTTTAGTGTTAATTCTAATAGGCATTGAAAATCCTCCTTGTTCAAGATTTTGGATGCATTTATTTTCCTTAAATTAAATGTCTTTGACTTTCCGGTTGTCATTAGTTGCCTTCTTTAATTTAATAAAGGTCATAGATTCCCCAGGCAAGAGGAATTACTTCTACCTACCTGGGAAATCAATCCTTATTTTTTCTCTTTAGCCATCTCTCTATGTTCCGTTGCCATGGCTTTATACTCTTGCGCTACTTCGGTGTAATTTTTGGCGAGATTCTCGCAGTGTTTGGCAAGTCCAGTTAATGGTTTACCCCTTTTTTTGTATGCATCAGCCATAGAGGCATGAAAACTTGACTTTCTTTCTGCTCCCACAGCTTGTTTCTCGTAGTACTCTGCAATTTTGATGTGGTCTTCTGAGGTTGTGGCAGTCTCTATAAGTTTGTGGACCGCTTCTTCGTCGGAAGCTTTAATGGAAGACCCTATTGTGAAAAATAAAAACATAAAGGTTGATATCAAAACCGTTGCTAATGGTAATGCCTTATTCATGTTCATAACCTCCTTGTCAAAGAGTCATATAAGTTTTTAATTTTTGTTAATGTTGAGGTTTTTTGATGCAAGCTCTGCCTGAAAAGGCGTAAAAAGCAAAGTTATAGATATGCTTTTAATAGACCTATATTGACAGAGACTATGCTATGGGAATTAAATTAAAAAGGTGGAATTTAACAGGAATAAATCAGGTAGGCGATAATCTTTTTGGTTTTCAAAACTAAAGTTCAGCTTATAAACGTTATTTATTTCTGGGTTTGGTGTGTTAACTACAACTGAGAGGGAAAGAATACCTTTAAGATTTAAGTCGTGACCTTGTGGAGCGTTGGGAAGAGCATAATGGCACATAGACACGGTTTGATTTATTGTTTCTGCATTATTATAAGAATTCTCGTTGACAACCTTGCCGTCTTTGTTGTTATCCTTGGAAGTAGTATGACAACCAATACTAGCTGTGTTTTGAGTAACACCGGAATGGCAAACACTGGCGCTTAAACCAGTGTAACAAAAAATTAAGTTGAGTACTAATAGCAGGCTGATGTATTTCATTTTTGTTTTACAAGAAACATATCTACGGGTTGCTTAGATGTCAATACTTAGAAGCGGATTCGCGCTGTTTTAGACTCTTTGCTCAATCAAACTTTCGACCTCAGCAAGATTAATTTTCTCTAACTTGTCAAAAATCAAATCGGCAGCTTTAAACTCTCTTTGGTTCAATCTCTTATCCGGCACTGCAATGCAGAGCATGCCGGCAGCCTTAGCTGATTTTAGTCCGTTAATGGAGTCCTCTATTACAATGCATTCGGCGGGGATAACTCCCAATTCTTTTGCGGTATGCAGGTAAATGTCGGGGTTTGGTTTTCCAAGCTCGACAAAGTCTCCGGAGACAACTACTCGAAAAAAATCATTAAGCACAAATTTATCTAGGACAAATTTGATTACCCTGTAAGGTGAGCTGGATGCCACTGCTAAGAGAAAACCACTTTCTCTTAGTTCGTTCAAAAGCTTTAGAACACCCGGCATGGCTTTTAATTCTCTTTCATAGAGTTGAAGTAATATACTAATTCTTTCATCAAGGAGTTCCTTGACCGGTTCCTCCAATCTGAAGGTTTCTTTTAAAAGCTTTCCTGAATCTTTTTGATTCAGGCCAACTATCTTGTCCCTGTATGAGGGGTTGTAATCGATTCCTCGTCTTCCCAGCAGTATAGTTTCGGTCTTCTCCCAAAGAGGTTCGCTGTCTATCATAACCCCATCCATATCAAATATCACTGCTTTATTCATCGCTCGTGCCCATTTGAAATCGAATATTTCGATATCTGTTAAGCTTTATGTAAAAATTAAGAAAAACAAGGCATTATTAGCATAAGAAATGGGGAGATGATATAAATTGAAGATTATCTTCGCTTGTAAAATAATACTAAGTACCGAACTTCTTATCAAAAACAAAAAGCAGACAAAACAAACCACACTAACCCTAAAGAAAAAACTCCTCGTCAAACTTTGTAACACGATTTCCCCTTCTTGCAATTTGTGACACTTTATGTCAACTTAATTATTTTATTTACATAAATTCTGAGGTTAATTTATTGCATAGAAAATTAGTGTAAACTTTCTATAATTTCAATAAGTTATATTGTATACAAACTGTTAATTTGTGAGGTGGCATTTATATCGCGCTCCATCATAATCTTTATCAAACCAAAAAATGTATAAACATTTAATTAAGTAGCAATGAGCGGTTCTAAACTTATTTTATATTCAATATTGTCAACCCTTCCTTTCCCCAAGAGCTACATAGGTAAGATTATGCTGGTGGCGTTTTTAGGCATGAATGTGCCCCTAGTTTTAGTTTTGATATTTTATTCACTGGCTTCAGGCCAACAGTCGGGGTTGGAATCAGTGGTCAAAGTATTGGCAATTGCCTTATTGTCTACTCTTATGGGTACTGCCTTGACGTTATATATGTTTTACTTATTGCTTTCTCCGGTGTCACTCGCTTCTCGAATGTTGCGGGATTACATAAATTATAAGAAAATTCCAGAATTACCTACTCAATTTACTGACGAAGTCGGCAGACTGATGGCCGATATTCATTATACAGTGAAAAACTCTGATGAACTTATTCAATCTTTAGAAAAAACTTCGATGACCGATTATCTTACCGGTGTCTACAACCGTCATTCTTGCGAAATACGGCTGGGAGAGGATATTGCTCGTGCAAAGCGTGGTGGTGAAACAATATCGCTTGTAATGCTGGATATTGATGATTTCAAACTGATAAACGACAATTTTGGTCATGATAATGGTGATAATTGCCTGAGGCATGCTGTTGACATTATCAAGAATAACATTCGACAAGGCGACTGGCTTGCCAGGTGGGGAGGAGACGAATTTATATTAATGTTGTTTAATTCAGATGAAGAGTCCACGGTAAAAATAATGGAACGCATCGGTTCGGCGCTTGCAGAAAATCCGATACTAACTCATCAAAACCGTATTGCTCTGTCTCTGAGCATTGGAATATGTCAATACAATAGCGAAGACGAACCGAATACGCTTTTCAAAAAAGTAGACATTGCTCTTTTGCAGGCAAAACGGCGAGGAAAAGGGCAGATTGTGACCTATTCTAACCTGAGAACCTATTTGGAAGCAGAGTCATAATACAAGTAATAAATTACAGTATTAGCTTTGATCTATCCTGAGATAATTTACTAAAGGTGAGTATCAGTTTGAAGGTCTGAGATGGAAATCCCAAAAACCATGATCGCCATGGTTCTCGAAGAACCAGGGAAGAAGCTCGTGCACAAAGAACTTTCAGTCCCGGAGCCTGAGCGGGATCAAGTTCTAATTCGCGTTCATGCCTGTGGGGTTTGCCGCACAGATTTGCACATTTTTGACTCTGAGCTTCATGACCCCAAACTTCCTCTAATACTGGGGCACGAGATCGTAGGGACTGTCGTCAAAATGAGCGAAAGGGAGAATCAGTTCCAAATAGGCGACAGGGTAGGGGTACCATGGCTTGGATATAGTTGTAATCGCTGTTTCTATTGCAATAAAAACAGGGAAAATTTGTGTGAAAACCCTTTATTCACAGGCTACACTGTTGACGGCGGCTTTGCTGAGTATACGGTGGCAGACCATAGGTACTGTTTTAAGCTTCCCGATTTCTATGCTGATGTAGATGTGGCTCCACTTTTGTGTGCAGGGCTTATAGGTTTCCGTTCTTACAGAATGACCGGGCCAAGCGTAAATCGCCTGGGGATATATGGATTCGGCGCTGCTGCTCATATTATCGCTCAAGTTGCGGTTTATGAGGGTAAACACATTTATGCATTCACTCGTCCAGGCGATGCGGTTGGCCAGGAATTCGCCCGCGGTCTCGGCGCAGCATGGGCTGGTGATTCAACAGAATTGCCTCCGGAAAAATTGGATGCCGCCATTATTTTTGCACCGGTGGGTTCGTTAATACCTCTAGCTTTGAGAGCTACAGCGAAGGGTGGAACAGTAGTATGTGGCGGCATACATATGAGTGATATTCCATCCTTTCACTACAACACTCTCTGGGGTGAGCGGATTCTTCGTTCAGTTGCTAACCTCACCAGACGCGACGGAGAAGAATTTTTCAAGATTGCTCCAAAGGTGCCCGTCAGAACAGAAGTGCAACTATTTTCGCTAAATCACGCTAACGAAGCTCTGAATCTATTGAGAGAAGGGCGAATCAAGGGAGCTGCGGTTTTAGAAATTTTTTCTGGTGAATAAACATTCACTCAGACTTAGCGGTACGTAACTTTAAACCCTTACATGTAAATCATTCTACTTTATTACAATGCCGAAAGAGAAAAATGGGTTGTACGGGTAATATCCAGGAGAATAATAATAGTTTGGACGATAGGAGTAGTAGTGAGGAGAATAGTATCCATAGGAATTATGATAGCGGTGATGGCGAAACGCATTATATCTAAACCCGCGATTATTGAATTTCTTGTGATAAAACCCATGCCGCTTAAAGCCATGGTGCTTAAAGCCACGCTGCTTAAAGCCATGATGCTTGAAGCCATGGTTGTAGTTTTTAGCAAAAGTTAGAGATGGCGCTATAAAAACTAAGGTTAGAATTAACACAAGGGAAAAAGCCAGTTTTCTCATTTTCTTTGCCTCCTCAAAAATTGAGCTTTTTATATTAAACCAATCAAATCATATAAGGTTTCAAATTATCCTATCTTTTCTTTTCTCCAGAGTCACGTTTTCCGGAAATGATTCCTTATATGCTAGTTAGATGACTCGATTGGGTTTGCAGACACAAGAGAGATTCAAGAATAATCCGGAAAACTGTGCGGGTCGACGTGTACTGTGACATCGGCGTTCTGTACCTTATCTTCGATATCTTTAATAATGTCTTCTGCAAGGTCATGAGATTCCACGAAACTCAGAGTGTGGTCTATAACTAGATGAAATTCTATGAATCTTTTTGATCCCGATCTCCTGGTACGCATCTTATGAAAGCTTTTCACCAGAGGTTTATGGCTGAGTATTATCACCTTAACTTCTTCGACAGTCTCTTTGGGCAGCTCCTTATCCATTAGAATATCGACAGATTCTTTGAGAACTGCTACTGAAGACCAGATAATATAGAGTGCGATGGTTATAGAAATTAAGGAATCCAACAACACCAACTCAGTAAACCTGATGACAACCAGTCCAAGAATAACACTTAAACTCGTATAAACATCGGACCTGTAGTGGAGGCTGTCGGCGCTCAGGGCAATGCTGTCGGTCTCCTCTGCTATTTTCTTTAAATGTCTTGCCAGGAAAAAACTTGCCATTCCGGATAGCACCATTATTAAGATTCCGGAATCTATTGATTCTATTGTTGATCCTGTCAATAGCCTCTTGATCGATACGTATATTAGATAAAAAGAGGAGATTCCGATGAAAAAGCTTTGAAATAAGCCCGCGAGCCCCTCAGCCTTGCCGTGTCCAAATCTGTGCTCCCTGTCTGCCGGTTTTTCTGCTTTTCTTATTGAGAAGTAATTAACCGAGGATGCCGATAGGTCCAAGAATGAGTCAACAGCGGATGCAAGTATGCTTATTGAATTTGTGAAAAAGCCGAATATCACTTTTGCACATATCAGAACTGCAGATATAATTACTGAAAGAAGGGCTGTTCTAAGCTTTTTATCTTTGATAGAGTTGCTTTCTAATAGCAAATCTAAAACCCTGCCGCAAGTATAAAGTAGATATCGAGGGGTTGTTGCCCAAATCCAAAAATGTCATTTCGACCACAGGGAGAAATCTTTTTTTAAGATTATCCATAAATAAAACAGAAAGATATCTCACATCCGTTCGATATGACAGACTATTTCTATGTTTGAGCAACAACCCGTCGAGAGATGACCTAGCTTAATTAGTCTTGAGCCTTCCAGAATATGATTTGTAGGCTATATTCCGGGTTATTATAGTGTTTTCTGCTTCAGGCGTTCTTTGCAAAAATCTTGTTCTCAAGGCTTTCCCTGTAGGCTTCGATGTCTATTTCCGTCCTGGCAACGCCTGTTTGCATTGCGGCCTGAGCCACTGCGGTAGATTCCCATATCAACACCCTTGGGTCAAAAGGTTTTGGAACAATATACTCAGGACCGAAATCGAAACGAGCTTCTCCATATGCTTTTGCAACCGATTCATCGGCTCCCTGCTTGGCCAGGCTTGCCAGGGCATAAGCGGCTGCAACTTTCATCTCCTCGTTTATTGCCCGCGCCCTTACGTCTAGAGCACCCCTGAATATGAACGGAAACCCCAAAACATTATTTACCTGGTTTGGGTAGTCTGATCGTCCGGTCGCCATTATGATATCGTTTCTGACAGATTTTGCGTCTTCGTAGCTGATTTCCGGGTCGGGATTAGCCATTGCAAAAATAATCGGGTTTTTTGCCATGGATTTGACCATTTCCTTTGTGACCATCCCCGCTGTTGATAGCCCGACGAAAACGTTCATTCCCTTGATTGCTTCTTCTAGCGTTCGCATTTTAGTATCGATTGCGAACATCTCTTTTTGCGGATTCATTCCGGACTGTCTGTCCTTGTAGATAACCCCTCTCGTGTCACACATGATAATATTTTCTCTTTTCGCTCCAAGTATTATGAAGAACTCGGCACACGAAATTGCGGAAGCGCCTGCGCCGCTGAAGACTATTTTTAGGTCACTCATCTCCTTTCCCACTAATTCGCAGGCATTCAACAACCCGGCTCCGGATATGATTGCCGTTCCGTGCTGGTCATCATGGAATACGGGAATGTCCATCTGTTTTTTCAATTCATCTTCTATGTAGAAACACTCGGGTGCCTTAATATCCTCGAGGTTTATTCCCCCGAACGTGGGTTCCAAAAGCTTTACCACCTTGATTACCTCATCAGGGTCATGGCTGTTGATCTCGATGTCAAAAGCGTCGACGTCCGCAAACCTCTTGAACAGAACGCTTTTCCCCTCCATAACCGGTTTTCCCGCAAGAGAACCTATATCTCCAAGCCCTAGAACCGCAGTTCCGTTTGTCACAACGGCAACAAGATTTCCTTTATTAGTGTATTCATATGCCAATTCTGGGTTTTTCTCTATCTCTCTGCAAGGCTCGGCTACACCCGGAGAATACGCTAGGGAAAGGTCCCATTGAGTAGCGCACGGCTTAGTCGGAATTACCTCAAGCTTCCCTTTACGGCCAGTGCTGTGATAATCCAATGCCGCTTGCTTCATGTCCATCTTAGTACTCATCGTCTCCTCCCTGGTTTTTCGTCTTCAGCAATCGATTAGTGGTTTTATATATTTGGTATCAATTCATTATTTTACGCCGCACCCGCATCCTACCGGGCGAGCATCCACACCCGGAGCCGACTGAGTTGATCGAGGTGGATGATAGAGGGGTGGAGCTTCTAGACTTATGCTCAAAGGTGGAGAAAAGCTTCTCTATCTCTTTACTACCGCATTTGGAACAACTGATTTTTTCATCTGGACTTGAAATCAGTTGTTCAAACTTGTCCTCACATTCATGACAAATACACTCATAAATTGGCATCTCTATCTCCGGTCTCCATATTCTCAGAGGGCATCAACATTATAAAAATTCTGTAAGACTAGTCAATAGAAGACCGGGTAAAAAACCAAATTTTGAAAGGCACGGATTCTGAGTGCTGCTAAAAAGTATAGGTGGAAAAATCTAATTCCTATCTAAAAACTTTTCCAAAAATCAAGACCGGCCCGGTCAAGTATCTTCTGTCCGTAAATATTCAGGTAGTAAAGATTGTTTGTAATCATTAGAATTCCAACTATTACGAGAGTACCGCCCACAATAAACTTGTAAAGACCATAGTGCCGCTTTATCCAGCTAAACGCCTTTAGCGCACGAGTAAGGGCAAGTCCCGTCAGTAAAAAAGGAAGCCCAAGCCCCACGGAATATACAAAAAGAAGAGCCGCTCCTTTCCCTACTCCTTCCGCAGTGCTTGCGTAGAGAAGTATCGAGGCTAAGATAGGCCCCACGCATGGAGTCCAACCGAAACCGAACGCGATTCCCAGTAAAAATATCCCGATAAGCCCAAAGTTTCCCTGAGGAAGGTTTATCCTTCTTTCTCTGTAGAGTCCTGCGATTTTGAGTAGGTCCATCACGAAAAAGCCAAATAGGATGATAATCGCTCCTGAGATTTGAAGAAGCAGGATCTTATTTCTTGCGAGAAAACCGCCAAAGAAAGAAGCCGAAACGCCCAGTGTCACGAATACAACCGAGAAGCCAAGAACAAAAAAGACGCTCGGCAGAAGAATTTTCCTTGCTTTCTCCTCGCAGGCGTCTCCTTTCAGTTCTTCAAACGACAGATTTGAAACCATGGAGACGTATCCCGGTATAAGTGGAAGCACGCACGGAGATAAGAATGAGACCACGCCTGCAAGAAATGCAAATATCCAGCTTACCTCCGCCCCTGCCGGACTCATTTCGCTATCTCCTCTAGGGTGTCTATGAAGCTTTTCTCTCCTTTCTCGCCGAGGAAAGGACCGTAGTTCTTTCTGATGATTTCGCCATCTCTGTTTATAAAAATCGTAGCAGGCAGGCCGACAACGCCGTACTTATTGGCAACTTCTCCGGTCTGATCCTTAAGGTTAGTGTAAGAAACTCCAAGTGAACTGAGAAAACCTTTGGCATTTTTTTCATCGTCGAGTACGTCGACTCCGATAAAAACCACTTCTTTTTCTTTGTACTCTTTCCATGCCTTTTCTAGGAATGGCATCTCTTCCCTGCATGGAGCGCACCAGGAAGCCCAAAAGTTAATGACTATCGGTTTACCTTTAAAATCTCTTAGTTCAACTTTTTTGTCTCCGTCTAGAGACGCAAGAGAAAAATCCTTTGCATAGGCTGCATCCGATTCTGACGCAGCGACTTCTTGATTTTCCTTTGAACATGAGCTAAATAGAGAGATCATAGAGACTAAATAGAGAAACAACAGAAACGTTTTATTCATTTTAACCCGCCCTTTGTGAATTATGTTATATCATAACAGAGATTTAGAGCAACTGTTACATAATCATAAGAAACTGAGGCAGCATTTTTGATGAATGCAGCTCTAAAAGGGTTCACCGGTGATTTCTATTATAAGAGTATTGGTTCCTTTTATGTTCTAAAAATAAGCCTGAAGCTGAGTCCTGAACACATTTTGATCTGTTTCTTCACTAACTGTATCTTTATCTCTTATGAAGGAATAACTGAACTGCAGCTTCCACTTATGACTTTTTGAAAAATAAAAATTGAGTCCCGGGGTAATCTCAAACTTCGAGTCCCGGCCGCCTATATCGTCATCAAAACCTATATACACAAACCTTCCAGCGACCTCTATGAATTCAGGAACGAGAAAAACACCGCTTTGAACCCTGAATCCCTGGTCTGTGGGGCTTGCAAAACCTCCTCCGTCGGGGCTTACATGCCTGACAAAATAGTCACCCTCCAGGTTAAAAATCCAGTATCTGAGACTGGCATCGGCCGTAAACTCAAAGACATCAGCCTGAGCATTGCCTGCATCAATTACATCCTCGCCAAATATCTCAACGAATCTCTCGTCTATATCGTTATCAGGTGTTTTCCTCCCAACGTTTAGCCCAGGGATTATTGCAACACCCGCGGAGACTGCGATAAGTGGCTTATCTTTCGGTCCGAAGTTCGGTTCAAAGTTGTAGTCTCCGCCCGTGGGGAAAGAGCCTTGCTTATATTTTAACTCGCCACAGCATGGGGTAAACTGCACTCTTCCTGTATAAAGAAGGTTGGAATCTGAGCTAGTACCATTTCTTCCATCGCCGTTAAACACCCCTGCGCCGTAGGTAATAAAATTCCCTAGAACTCCGTAGATTGCAGCACCTCTATCGCGTCCAAATCCAAACTCTTCATCCAGGATTGACCTTTCCACGAGTTGTAGCGCGGTTGCTGAGTTTAGCTGCTCTCTAGAAAACGGAACTTTATATTGACCTACTCTCGGAGCAATTCTTGTATCATAGGCTAAATCAAAGTAAGCATCTCTAAGCGATAAACCGCCTGAATCGGCATCCACTTGAACGCTATAAAGCAGCCATGGTCTATAGGCGTTTCCATCCCAGACTATTCTGAGCCTTCTTATCCTGAAATCAGTAGCCGTATTCGAGTTTTCTCTATCGTTTACGGAGAATTGAACTTGACCAAGAAACCTTGTCCTCAGTGAGAAGTTTTCATCTTTTGTCTTAATGGTAAAACCATCTCCCGGCTTTTTATAATCTATCTGGACATTTTTCCACCAAGCATCTTTTCCCTCTTCTACTTTCTTGGCAGCCAGTTCCTCAATCTTTTTTTGATCGGTTTCTTTTTGGACTTCCAACTGCTCTATCTTTTTTCTCAGCTCTTCGATTTGCTGTTGGTTCTGCCTTTGAAGTTCGTCTATTTGCTTTTTCAACTCCTCTATTTGCTTGTTCCTTGTTTGCGCCGATGAGCTTATGTTAAAAAGCGGGGCTACAGAGAATCCTGTGGCCAATAAAATACTGAATAAAATTCTCGTCATCTTATTCTCCTCATAATATAAAATTGTTTTATTACAAACTCCATTTTTGCTCGTGGCTAGCGGGAAACTAGATCCAGTGGGCACTGAGTTTTGCAGAAAATCATCTCAAAAATAGTTTGTCATGCTGAGCGAAGCGAAGCATCTTGATTCAATCAGCCTAAATTACTAGATTCTTCAGTCACTTCGTTCCTTCAGAATGACACTTGTGATGTTTTGAGACAGCTTCTAGTTACCGTCTACTCAAAGCACTAATTAGCTGCGTTATCCCCTCATTCCGTTCACGTAAGCCGCAGTTAATTCTTCTTGCGGCGCCTCGAATATTTGCTTTGCCGGGCCGTATTCAATCAAGCGTCCAGCCCCGTTTTGTACCCAGAAAAGCGCGACATAGTCAGCAATCCGTCGAGCTTGAGCAAGATTGTGAGTGACTGTTAAGGTCGTATATCGTCCGCGCAAATAGGTAATAAGGTCTTCCACAACAGCACTGGATAGGGGGTCGAGCGCGCTGCATGGCTCATCGAGCAATAAAACCTCAGGTTCAAGCGCTAGAGTCCGTGCAATGCAGAGACGCTGTTGCTGACCGCCGGAGAGTGAGAGGGCAGGGGCATTCAACCTGTCCTTTACCTCGTTCCACAACCCAACGTCTGTTAAAACTTTTTCTACGATGTGTTGAACTTTATTTCTGTCTCGAATGCCATGCTCTCCGAGAGGGAGTGCTATGTTCTTAGCGATTGAGAGCGGAAAGGGATTCGGTTTTTGAAAGATCATTCCCACTCGTAGCCGCAAACCAGTAGTATCAGTTCCTGCGTCTAATACATCCAATTCTCCAACGCTAATGCGTCCTGACACCCGACATCCTGGGATAAGATCTGTCAAACGGTTTAGACTCATGAGAAAACTCGACTTTCCACAGCCCGACGGGCCGACTAACGCCGTTATGCAGCCGGTGTTAATAGATAGCGTTACATCCTCGAAGGCTGGCTTTCCTCTGTAGAAGAGACTCAGGTTTTCAGTCCTGATAAAAGGATGAGGCTCGCAACAGGGGGGTCTTTCTTCCAGCGGAAACCAGGGGCGTAAGCCGCCGTTTGTGTATTTGGATTTATTCATATCGGTAGTATCCTCCTCCGTAACCAGTGATTAGCTATGTATCCGGCAATCCCGTTAATAAGCAAAAGTAACACTACTAATACTAGAGCGGATGAATAGGCATTAGCGTTTCCGCCTGCAACGTTCATTGAAAGGTCAAAGATATGAATGGATAAAGCCCGACCGGAATCAAGCAACGACGTTGGCATTCTGTCCACATATCCGCTTGTAAAGATAAGCGCCGCAGTCTCGGCAATCGCTCTTCCGATTCCTAATACCATCCCTACCATTAGTCCAGGAGCCGCCGCCGGAAGAAGCAGTCGAAAGAGCGTTGTAGAGCGTGAAAGTCCCAAAGCCGCCGCTGAAAACCTATACTGTGAAGGAGCTGACCGAAATCCCTCTTCCGTAGCTCGTATTAGGATGGGCAAAACCATACATGCAAGGGTCAAGCCCCCTGACAAAATGGAAAACCCCAATCCAAGCACTTTGGAGAATAAGACGTTTCCAAAAAGCCCAAAGACGATGGAAGGAACTCCCGCTAACACGTCCAGACTGCGCCGCACCACGCGCCCAAAAAGGCTTTCTGTTGAGGTGAACTCAGAAAGTAACATGGCAGTTCCTACTCCGATAGGAAGAGAAACAGCCATGCAAACCCCAAGGATTAAGGTGGTTGACACTAGAATAGGACCAATTCCCCCGTCTCGTCCTGCGTTTTGCGGAGGGGATGTAAGAAACCCCCAGGATATTTGTCCTGCGCCGTGCCAAAAGATGCTCCCAAGGATCCAAAAAAAGACGGAGCTCACCAATACGGCAACCGTCCAGACTAGGATCGTGGGAAGCCACTCGCTCTGATTTATCTTTGTCTTGGGTGTCTCGGATAATTCACGCAAATGGTGATAAATAGACTTACTCATAAATCCTCCCGCGACTTATCCATTCTGCTGCGATAATGAGGGCTATAATGATCGTGGTAAGAATCAATCCGCTGACAAATAGCGCTGAGCGGTGATCCCCTACCGCATATGCCATCTCAAGAGCAATGTTGGCGGTAAGTGTGCGAATGGGTTCAAAAAGGCTTTTTGGGGTTTGGACAACGTTGCCGCAAACCATTAAAATAGCCATTGTCTCGCCAATAGCGCGGCCAGTCTCCAGTATCACTCCGGTAAAAAGACCAGATTTGGCTGTGGGGAAAACTACACCCTTTACCGTTGTCCAGCGGGAAAGTCCGAGGGCTGCTGCTCCTCGTAAATATTCTTCCGGGATATTTCCTAGGCTTGCATCAGCCATAAGCGCAATAGTGGGTAAGATCATGATGGTAAGAATCACGATACCTGCAAGCAAACTTGGCCCGGGGGGTTCGAGTTGACCGATTAACGGAACTAGGACGACAAGCCCCCAGAATCCATACACTACCGATGGAATACCGGCCAGCAGCTCAATGAGGCGACGGTAGAATCCCGCTACAAATGGAGGAGCGTAATAGTGACAGAAAACTGCCGAAAGAATCCCTAGTGGAGTGGCAATAATAACAGAGCCTGCCATAGCAAAGAGCGTACCCCAAAGCATTGGAGTAAGATTGTATAACCCCTCTGATGGATGCCAGGATGTGTCGGTGAAAAAACGCATGAACCCAACGCTTTTAAGTACGGGAAGGGACTCAAGTACTAGAAAAACCGAGATCAAAAGCACTATGGCCCCGGCTAAAACAGCGCATCCCCTCAATACCCAGATAAGAACGGTATCACTTCGATATTGGGACAAAGTATTGCTCCTTAACAACGTCATGCACTTCCTCTGAACGCGCGAAATCTACGAACGCCTTGGCTAGACCTTCCGGCTCGGTCTTTGTAACTAATGTGAGAGGACGAGAGATAGGAAAAGTGCCATTTTTAACATTTTCAAGAGAGGCTTCAATTCCTCCGACTGGAAGAAGTTTTATAGGAACTCCATCTTGAGCGTCGTACTCAGCAGTTCCGATTGACACGTATCCGATAGAGTTCGGATTACCGGCCACGGTTTTTACTCCCTGCTCGTTGTCTCCAACAACAACGTCAGCTTTAATATCAGGGCTCTTGAGTTTGAAGTAGTTCAGAAAAAGCTCTAACGTTGCGCGTCCTTCTGCTTTGTTCACTACTGTGATCGGAGCATCGTTTCCCCCCACCTCATTCCAATTTGTTATCTTCCCGGTGTAAATATCTATTATTTGCTTGTCACTTAGCTCTGAAACCTGATTGCTTTTGTGAACAATGAGACAAATACCATCAAGCGCAATAGGAAAGCCCAATAGGTCGTTTTCCTCTTCCTTGAGAGTGCGCGACGCCATGCCAATGTCGGCAAGTCCCTGCCGGGCATCGGCGATTCCGCGTGAGGAGCCGCCCGTCTGAACGTCTATACGAACGTCGGAATGTAGTGTCTCAAAACGCTTACCAATCTCAGCAACCAGAGGCGCCACTGTGCTTGATCCCGTGAGGACGAGCTTTCCCTTTAGCTGAACAGAGTCTGACTTAACCTCTTCTTTCTTTTCATTGGAACAAGACTGAATAGAGAGTGAAACTGCTGCTAGAAAAGCGATAAAAAAGATTGATACTAAAGACCTCTTCATTTGATTCCTCCTTATTTATTTCCTAATTTCGTTTCCTTGAATTTTTAGCAACATCTCGCCGCTGAGTTCGTTCACGGTATCAATATCTCTTAGTTTTTTTAATAGAAGAAACTTTAGCCCCTGTTCCTCTATTTTTCTCAATGTCTGATTGAAGACAAGCTCTGTGCTCCAATCAATATCATCGAAAATCTCGGGTATCTGTTTTTTCAGCCCCAAAAGGTAATATCCTCCGTCTTCTGCCGGACCCAGCACGACATCAACTAAGTCGAGTGCATCGAAAGCTTGAGAGATAATCTCATCCGAAATCTCAACACAGTCCGTTCCGATAATAATCGCTTTAGCCGCTCCGTGAGAAAAAACCTCTCTAAAAGCGTTTCTCATCCTCTCACCAAGAGATTTCCCCTCCTGTGGAAGGAGTCTATGACTATGGTTCAACCAATACTCGACGTCGATTTTTCTCTCAGGAGGGTCAAAAAAAATTATAGTTTTGTGCAGGTTGGATTTAGCTAAGTTGTGAACGACTGTCTCTGCCATCCATGAATATATCTCTGCAGCTTTGTCTTTACCTATATCCCGCGACAGCCGGGTCTTCACCTTCCCAGGTTCGGGGTATTTGAGGAAGATGAGGAGTATGTGATTTAAGTTCAAATTAGGCATCTGATAGATTTTTCTCCCCCCTAGCGGGGGAGAACCAAAGAGGGGGGTAAATTAAGGATTATTGAAGCGGTCCCCCCATCCTAAGCTTTTATTCCCATTTGATGCGAACTGCGCTTCAAATAATGCCCCCGTTAAGGGGGAAGGGATAAAATCCCTCTATCTAACAGCACGCGCCGCCGTCCACGCAACAACTGCCGTCCACTGAGCAACTGTAGTTTATGGGAGTTTCTCTAGTTGGATCGGTGATTATGAATAGACCCGTATACGGGGGTTGGGAGAGTTTTGTGGCGGTGTCTGTGCAGACCTCTACCGCTTCACCACGTGGGAATAGATGTCCCTCTTCATCCATAATGGCTTTAAATGGGCCGTTGTAGATTGCCCTTTGGCCTATGAATACGCATCCGGTGGTCTTCTCAAACTTGAATCCGCGCACAGTTATTGAGAAGAACTTATAATTCTCTACATCTTTCCAGTAGGTTTTTTTAAGAACCTGAATGCCGTAGAATCCAGCCTGCTCAAGATAAGAAACGAACTGTTCTTCGGTTAAAGCTCCCGATATGCATTCACCCCAGAGTTGGTCGTTTGTGACGATGTGAAGGGGAACCTCGACTTCCGATACAATGTCTGAGATGACAATCCGTCCGTTGTCCTTGAGGATGCGCCACATTTCAGAAAAGACTTTCTTTTTATCGGGCGAGAGGTTTATAACGCAGTTCGATGTGATCACGTCGACTGATTTGTCGTCAACAGGGATCTCCTCAAGGAACCCTTTTTTGAACTGGACAACGTCATATCCAAGTTTATTAGCGACGATAGGACGGCAGTCATTTGCGACAGCGAGCATTTGCTCCGTCATATCCACTCCGATTACATTTCCAGTTTCACCGACCTTTTTTGCAGCGATAAAGCAGTCAATTCCGGCACCCGAACCCAGATCAACTACCGTTTCACCCTGTCTGATGTCGGCAATGCTCATAGGGCTTCCGCATCCGTAAAACCTGTCAATCACTTCTTGGGGAATGTGGCTAACATCATCTATCGGATAGCTTGTTGGACAGCATAGTTCTTTTTGCGGCTGTTCTGCAGCTCTCCCGTAGAACTGCCTTACGACTTCACGCGATTTATCAATGTTGAACGTGAGAACACAGTTAGAATGAGAGACTTCCACATTGAAATCTGAAAAACTATCAAGCTTGCCGTTACCATTCGTAGCGTTTGCTCCGCAAGAAATTGCGCCTTCTCCCATGCTGAGGAAAACGGAAGGCGCATCGAAACCGGATTTCCGGTTGAATTCCTTTTTCTTTTCTTCAGCTAATTCGATAAGAGCCGTGGTAATCATGTACTCGTGAAGGTTGGTGTATGGGTCCAGTCCGTGGAGATCGCCTTTGCCAAAGGTCGCAGCCGAATAGAAATACGAATGCTCGATGTCTCCTCCTCCGCAGATAAATTTTAGATAGCAGCTATTGCACTTTGCCTTTTTTTGCACCGTAGCGCTTCTAAACGTTTCACAAACCGGGCTCGTTTTCCATATCTCGGCAAGTGGTTTTTCTTTTATGTTTCCGCAGCTAAGTCCGCTATAGTTTGCGAATGCAGCCGATGGATAGACCTCCCCATCCGAGTAGACGCAGAGGCTTTCCCAACAGGCGTAGCTTAGGTCTAATTTTGTAAACTTCTTTGATTTCAGCTTGCCCTTTATCGTCTCGAAGTTGTCCAGCATTATTCCGAGCTCATCTGCGGTCTTTTTAACCTTCTTTACGACTTCGATTAATTTGTAAGTCGGAACTATGAGGCTCTCACTTCCATCTGTGACTCTTCCCCTTTGATGAACCCAGAGAAGGTGATGGTTTTTGACACCCAATTCAGCCAATAGTCTTGTGACATTCGGTATGTCCTCGGCATTAGAAGCCGTAACCACAGTGGTGACTGTCGGGTCTAGGCCGGCTTCCACAGCAGCCCTTATGCCTTTTATTATCTTTGGAAACGTGTCTTTTCCACGGATCGGGTCGTTAGCCTCAGCAGTAGAACCATCGAGACTTATTTGAGGTTTGAGCCTATTTCTGCTCACTTCCAAAAGGCGATTAATGTTATTTTTTTGATTAAAAAGCATCCCATTAGAGAGAACAATGAGTTCTGATTTTGGATCTCGGGTTACGTATTCAATGAGGTTATATATATCTTTTCTTATGAATGGTTCCCCTCCAGTAAAGTAAAATCTGAATACTCCCAGTTCGCGTCCCTCGTCGATTATCTGCTCGATCACTTCGGTCGGCAGGCCTTTGTGTTCCAACGGACCGGAACTCACCAGACAATGGCTGCATTGGAGGTTGCATGAGTTGTTCGTGTGTATCCAAAGCTCAGTCAAATGATCCAGACTTAGATAGTCGCCGCGACCGGTATACGGTGCTCTTGCATACGGTATGAACGATACAAACTTCTCCCTGATAGCGTCTTTTAGGAATGAGTCAACATGAACCCATGCTTTTGCCAGACTCAGTGAAAATTCAGAGCCATAAAGCTTAACAATATCGTTCACTGTTTTTTTTCCATCTACATAGCTTGCTATCCTTGCTCCTTTTGCATCAGTGCTTATCCAATTCGGGCCCTCTGGGTCTATGAGTACGTTGAGACCGTTTGATTCAATCTGCGAATAAGGCGGACTGTGTAAAATCGCATTTTCTCTTAGTTTCATTCTTATATACCCCCTTCAGACGATTTATTAATTGAAACTTATCCCAACATATGTAAGAAAGTGAGAATGATTTGTAAACCTTCATACGCTATTCTTTCAAATTCTTGTTCAATGGGAATTCAATACAACAGCACTTGAGGTCGAGCGCGTTGTTATATTGATTCCTTTTAAACTGTCTGTAAACGATGGGGTGAATTTGATAAACGACAAATTTCCCTTCCTTTTTATCGACCACAAGCCCCGCATTCCTCAATATTCCCAGGTGGTGAGAAACCTTGGAATGCTCCTTGTCGAGTTCTTTAGCTATATCCGATACCGAGTATTCTCCATTAAAGAGGAAGCTTAGAATTTCGAGTCTAGTCTCTTCTGCCAAAGCTTTGAATATTCTCGCGCATTCTTTTGTGCTCAGTGATTTCATTTTATAACGTTTATATGGTCTTAACTCGAAGTTAGATGACACTATATCACAAAAGTTTCAAAAAAATAATATTTATTGCGTCCCCATATTTTTGATGTATTATGAGGATAGAAACAGCCAAATCGGATTTCTATATTCATCAAACATATGTTAAAAGCTGTAATTTTTGACTTTGACGGAGTGATTGCAGACGCAGAACCGGTTCACATGAGGGCTTTTCAGGAGGTTCTATATCAAGAGGGGTTGAGCCTATCTCGCGATGAATACTATGATAAATATCTTGCCCTGGATGATAAGACTTTTTTCGCTGCTTTCTTAAAGGACAAGAACAGGAGGTCGGATAAAAAAATAATATCAGCTTTGATGGCCCTCAAATCCGAATATTTCAATCGCTTAATTAGAGAAAGCGTAATCATGTTTCCTGGGGTTAAGGAGTTCATTACTAATATCGGAGAAATATACTCTCTTGCTATCGGTTCAGGAGCTTTGAGGAACGAGATTGAATTTATATTAGACTATGCTGGAATAAGAGATAAATTTATGGCAATAACCAGCGCGGAAGACGTAACGAATTGCAAACCCGACCCGGAGGTTTTTTTTACAGCTCTTCATAGGATCAACAGCTTGTCGTCGAATGATGAGAATATATTTCCAGACGAGTGCCTTGTTGTCGAAGATTCCATTCATGGAATAAAAGCCGCTCATTCTGCCGGTATGAAATGCCTGGCAGTTACAAATTCGTATCCGGCTGAGAGGCTCTCTCAAGCGGACATGATAGTGAGTAGTCTTGAAGGTATAAAAACTGAAGACCTCGAAAGGTTGTTTTAATATTTTTCGAAATAATAAGAAATTAGAGAATCCCCTCGATTTCTGTGAACTTAGAGATTGAGTAATCTGGTTTTATATTACCATCTCTGAGCTGTTCACCGTTTCTATTTATCCAAATAACATCCATACCGACGGATTTCGACCCTACAACATCAGCGTCAAAGCTATCGCCAATGAATATGGCATCATAAGGCTCAATTCCTAGAACATCAAAAGCATTCAGAAATATATCGCGTTTTGGTTTTCTCCACCCAATATCCACAGATATGAAAATTTTCTCGAAATAATGTTTGATTTCAAACTTTTCTAAAAGCCCGTATGCTGTGGGGGCGTGGTCGAAATTCGAGATTATAGCCATCCTGTAGTTCTTATTTGTTAACCGATTGAGAGTTGACCTGTTTTCCTCCGGGAATTCAACGGCATCGGCGAGACCTTTCATGTGAACAGTCACCAT
>Ga0187893_10001127_pt1 | contig 66499 bp, 68 predicted proteins | sample MA1701074metaG_FD_139574 | JGI IMG/M metagenome (GOLD analysis project Ga0187893, IMG submission 139574) | White microbial mat communities from a basaltic lava cave in the Kipuka Kanohina Cave System on the Island of Hawaii, USA - MA170107-4 metaG ...
CTCACGGTGAGCCCTTCTCCTCGGACATCCGTTCTTCGCAAAGCGGATTATCCCAGGCCAGAAGGGCTTTCCTCTGCAACCGCACCCGCCCAACCGACCCCGACATGAAACATCGAGGCTAAGGCGGCACAGGCCCCGTAGTAGTCGTAAGAGTAACGCCTTACCAAGGGGGACGGGAAGGCCGTCCGCAGGGCGAAGGGGGCCAGGTGACCGGGCACTGCCAGATGTTGGGAGGTATGCGAAATGCAAAGCGCCGAAACGGTACTGGAGGTCCTCCGTGATCGCGGTAGGCGTGGCCTGCCGTGCAACGAGCTGTACCGGCACTGTACAACCCGCAGCTATACCTGCTGGCCTACGGGCGCATCTACTCAAACGATGGGGCGATGACACCCGGGGCCTGCACAGAGACCGCGGACGGCATGTCAATGGGCAAGATCGGGCGCATCATCGATGCGTTGCGCCACGAGCGCTACCGGTTCGCCCCAGTAAAGCGGGTCTGGATCCCGAAAAAGAACGGGAAGAAAAGACCGCTCGGGCTGCCGTCCTGGTCGGACAAACTCGTCGGCGAAGTGATGCGCCTGCTTCTGGAGGCATATTACGAGCCGACCTTCTCCGACCGCTCACACGGTTTCCGCCCCCGCCGTGGCTGCCACACCGCTCTCAGTGAGGTAGCAGAGCACCGGACGGGGACAACCTGGTTCACCGAAGGAGACATCGCCGATTGTTTCGGCAGCCTCGACCATAAAGTCATGGCCTCGATCCTTTCGGAAAAGACCCACGATAACCGGTTCCTCCGGCTGATCAAACAGATGCTGCAAGCCGGGTACCTGGAGGACTGGGTATGGAACGCAACGCTCAGCGGCGCGCCGCAGGCCGGCGTGGTCTCACCGGTCCTCTCCAATATTTATTTGGACCGGTTGGACAGATTCGTCGAAACAGCTCTCATACCGCACTACACCCGAGGCGCAGGCAGGGCGCTCAACCCCGCTTACAAGAAGATGTCGCCCGCGATCTGGGCTGCCCGCCAGCGCGGCCATCGCGCCGCGGCGCGAGCGTTGCGTAAGCAGCGGACAGGCCTGCCGAGCAGGGACCCCCGAGATCCCGGCTCCCGGCGGCTGCGCTACTTGCGCTACGCCGACGATCATCTCCTCGGGTTCACCGGGCCCAAGGCCGAAGCCGAACAGATCAAACAACGCCTGGCCCAGTCCTCCGCGACGACCTCGAGCTGGAACTGTCCCAGGACAAGACGCTGATCACGCACGCCCGCACCCAGGCGGCGACGTTCCTCGGCTACCAGATCACCGCCGGGCACAGCCGGACGCGCCCCCGCGTCAACGGCACAATCCGGTTGCACGTGCCACCCGCGGTGATCAAAGCCAAGTGCGCCCCCTACCTCGAGCACGGAAAACCCGAGCGCCGCACCGCGCTGATGAACCGCGACAACCACGCCATCATCAGCGCCTACGCAGCCGAGTTCCGGGGCCTCGCCCAGTACTACCTGCTGGCCGGTGACGTCTGGCGACTGCACCGGCTGCGATGGACCGCTGAGACATCGATGCTCAAGACACTGGCCGCCAAGCACCGCTCGACGGTGACGAAGATGGCCCGCAAGTACAAGGCCAAAATCCAGACACCGCACGGGCCACGCACATGCTACGAAGCCCGCGTCGAGCGAGCAGGCAGGAAACCGCTGGTCGCAAGGTTCGGTGGCATACCCCTGAAACGGCAGAAGAAGGCCGTCCCCCACGACCGCCAACCAGTCCCGATCACCACCCGACGTAAAGAGCTGGTCACACGGCTCCACAAGGGCCGGCGCGAGTGGTGCCAACAACCGGCCCAGGCGCAAACCCACCAGGCCCGCAAGCTGTCCGACCTCGACAAACCGGGACGACCGCAGCCCGCGTGGGCGCAACTCATGGCCAAGATGCGGCGCAAGACCCTCGTGGCCTGCGCCGACTGTCACAAGACCATCCACGCCGGGTAACCAACCGCGCTACCCACGGAATAATCACTAGAGAGCTACGTGCATCGAAAGATGCCCGCGTGGTTCGGACCGGAGGCCGCTGGAAAAGGACCTGCACAGCAGGCACCTCGCCAACGGCCTACCGGTGTACAACAGAGGAGCCCTAGCGGGTCCTCGGGGTGAGCGACGCCTACGACCAAGCGGCTACTTTGGGGTGGTCGACCCCGGAGGGGCCGACCTTGGCCGCGCCACCTGGAGAGCCCAGACCGGTGATGGAGTCCTCGAAGTACTCGGCGTTGATCGGCGTGAACTCTTGCCATTCGGCAGGGACGTCATCCTCGTAGAAGATCGCCTCGACAGGGCATGCGGGCTCGCATGCGCCGCAGTCCACGCATTCGTCCGGATGGATATAAAGCATCCGGTCACCCTCATAGATGCAGTCCACCGGGCATTCCTCGATGCAGGCCCTGTCCTTCACATCGATGCAGGGCTCTGCGATGGTGTACGTCATCCCTTGCTCCTCCACGCGACCGGGCTACGGGTGACGGTGGTACACCCTCGGCCGCGGCTGATGCACGTTGAATGATGAGTCTCGAACCTCTGGACTCCGTTTCGCCCCAAGCGTAATGCCCCAACCCGCACACGTCACCTTCACATCCTCCGGGGAGCCTGCGCTCCGCCTTGAGGGCCAGCTGCACTGTCCCGCCCCTGGGACTGCGGCGGGCGGAGCGTGCCTGCTGCTCCCCGCTCACCCTATGTTCGGCGGCAGCATGGAGACGTGGCTTCTCTTGCGGGTCGCGACGCGGTTGTCGTCCGAGGGCTGGACTGTGCTGCGAGTAAATTTCCGCGGTATGGGAGCGTCCGAGGGTGAGAGCACTGACGGGTCCGGCGAGGTACTCGACGCCCTCGGCGCGCTGTCATTTCTTGAGAAGGCAACCGAACCCAGCCCACGGCCTGACGCCCAAGGCCGGCTGGCTGTGGTCGGCTGGAGCTTCGGCGCCCTTGTGGGGCTGCTCCTCGCCGAGCACGAAGCCCCCGTGACCGACTGGATAGGGATCGGCCCACCCACGCGGCGCTTGAACGCCCTTGCGATCGCCGACCCTCCATACAGCGCGTTACCAGGATGGCGGGCGCACCGCTCGGTGATCGTCGGGGAGTTCGACCAGCTGTATCCTCCGGGCTCGGTGGCCGTTCTTGAGCCCGACGTCGTGCACGTCGTGCCCGGCGCCGACCACTTCATGGCCGATCGTGACGATGAGGTGGCGGACGTCGTGTCCCGAGCCCTCCGCCGCAACTCCGGCGAGTAGGACGCATGCGCGGCCGGTATGCCGTCAGGATCACGCCCGCCGATATCGGGCAGCGGGTGACGATCAGGATCCGCACGCACGCCGGGGAGGGCCAACCCTCGACGACCGACGTCCTTGGCGTCCTGCGCTCATGGGATAAGGGCGTTCTTCGAGTCGAGCGGCGGGATGGCCGCGTGTCGGAGATCCCTGAGGCCGACCTGCTCGCGGCCAAAGTGATCTCCATCACATAGGCGAGCTCATCACTTTTCTCCCGTTTCCCATGCCCGTTGCGTGGCTAGACTGCGTTTTCACGGATTGAGCGAGGCGACAGTTACCTTGAGTGAGGAGCGCAGGTTGACTCAACTGGTCCAGCTTCCCGCGATCCCCGTGGGACGAGTCGCACCGGGGACACATCCGCGGGAGCGAGAGAGGATCGCGTTGCAGCAGCAGACGTGGCCCCAATGTGACCCCCTGCTCGTGCAAGCGCTCATCTGGCTCAGCCGGGCATTCAACGCCGCGAACAACGGGCAGGCTGAGGCCCTACGGCCGCTTGGCCTGTCTCCGAGCGCCTTCAACGTGCTCATGGCCCTTCACAACACCTCTGGCCACGCGCTCGAGCCTTGCCAGCTCGCCGAGCGGCTGCTGGTCAGCCGGCCGTCGATCACGGGGCTGCTCGACACGCTGCAGACGAAGCTGTTGATCGAGCGCCAGCCTCACCCCGATGACCGCCGGCGCGTCATCGTCTCGCTTACGCCCGCGGGGCAGTCGGCGCTCGAAGCGGCCTTCGAGGCTCACTATCGCGAGCAGCAAGCCATGTTCGAGGACTTGACCGCTCACGAGCTCTCCACCCTGGTCGTGCTCTTGCGCCGAGTCAAAGGCGCCATTCCCGCCCACCTCCACGACTAGCCGCCGTCAGAGGCGTTGAGCCTTACCCAGTGCGGAACACGCGACTGTCGCCGTCGAAGATCCGAGACCTAAGGGGCGTTAAGGGGCATTCTGAAGGCATGCTCCCCGTAATGGACTCAGACAAGAGGTGGGCGCGCCGTGGCTGACCCATCCGCGCAGGGAGGGACACAACGGTTCACGCACACCGGGCCACCGACATGGGCCGAGACCGATCCACCGTATGGACCGTATGGAAGGGATGAACATTCACCCCGCCATCCTCGGCGGGATCCGCAACCAGCGCGCCAGGGTGAGCGCACGCCCACCCGCCGCGCCAGCCACCTGCCTTCGCAGGGTTGGCGTCGATGGTTGTCCCAGATCACGGGCGGGGTTGTCCGCCCAGGGCCGAGCCAATCTGAGATTCGGGCGCGCCATCTGGTCAGCTGCCTGACCCGAGCCGTGGACGGCAGCCGTGTCATCGCGGTCGCCTCGAGCAAGGGAGGCGTGGGGAAGACGACCACCGCGGCCAACCTCGGGCATACCTTTGCCGCCTTTCGAACCGACCGAGTGATCGCGTTGGACGCGAACCCCGACGCCGCCGGCCTGGCGTACCGGATCAAGCGTGAGACGGCGGCGGGAGTCAACGAGCTGCTGACGCGCCTCGCCGGAGACCAGGTCCACGGGTACCAGGACATCCGGCTGTTCACCTCACAAGCGACAAGCCGTCTTGAGGTCCTCTCCTCGCCTGACGACCCACGTGTGTCGAGGACCCTCGAAACCCACGACTACCTGCGGGTCCTCGACACGCTTCGGCACTACTTCACCGTGATCCTCGCCGATTGCGGGACAGGAAGTCTCGGCCTTGGAACCCAGGGAATCATCCAATCCGCCGACCAACTCGTCGTGGTGACCGCCCCGAGCATCGACGCCGCGCGGACGAACAGCTCGATGTTGTCGTGGCTGGCCGATCGTGGGCACGGCCGGCTCGTCGAGAACGCGGTAGTGGTGATGAACGGTGTCCCACCCCGGATGGGCCCCGTCAACCTTCCCGCGATCGAGCGCCACTTCGCGCAGCGTGTCCGGACCGTGGTGCGCATTCCCTGGGACACACACTTGGAGACCGGCGCGCGAACCGCCCTGGAGGATCTCGCACCGGCTACCCGGGACGCCTATCTCCATCTCGCCGCCTCGGTCGCCGACGGATTCCGCTCACAGGAGAGGCACGCCCGCGCGCACTAGTCCGCACTAGATATTTTTGTTCACATCCATAGTGTACAAAAGTCTGTGTAAGGGCTAGTCTGTTCACTGCTGAGGCGCCATGTAGTGACGAGTAACGAGTAAACGAGTAAAGGAGGCGCGCGTGACCTATTTGCCCCATGAGGCGCTCGTGCGCCGTGCCGTGCGAGATTACCAACACACCCTACGCGTGTCTCGCGCACAGTGGATCGTCGCCGCCCCCCTCTCATCACCGACCAGCTCGAGCCGGGCCCGCCACGGAGCCCGCCTGCGGACGACCGCGGCCCTTGGGGTCGCGAGCGCGCTGCTGGTCGCTCCCTCAGCGGCCGCGAGCGCGTCCACCGTGCAACCGGCCGCCGGGGTCCCAGAGGACCAACCCGCACCAGCCACTGGTATCCCCGAGGACCAGCCACCGCCGAGCGAAGCGGTGGGGAGCCTTGGGCTGGAGGAGACATCCCCTGCCGTCGAGATTCCCTCGTTCGAGCCGTTGACGCTCGACGAGACCGCCGCGCAGGGATCGGATCCGGGAGAAGGCGCCGAGTCCCAAGACACCGCGCTCACCGAGGCACAACCGCTCGAATACGGCTATGAGGCGGCAGCCCCAATGGCCGACGACCTGCCCGCCTCGATGGACGCGGGCGCTGGCTACGTCGAGGCGGCGCCTCCCGCTTCGGTTGAGGATCCCCCTGCCAATCCGTTCGGGGCTCCCGCTCCGCCCGCTGCGGCTCCCGCGCCCGCTGCGGCTCCCGCGCCCGCTGCGGCTCCCGCGCCCGCTGCGGCTCCCGCGCCCGCTCGCGTTGCGAGTCCCGCTCGCGTGGCCGCTCCCGCTGCGGCTCCGGTAACGGCGCCAGCGCTCGCGCGACGTGAGGACGTCAAGGCAACGCCGACAGCCGGCTGGTCCTACGAGGTCCAAGCGGGTGACAGCCTCTGGCGTATCGGCGAGCGGCTGGAGCCGAGCATGTCGGCCGCGGACGTCGACCGCACCTGGCGCGTGCTCTACGAGGTGAACAAGCGGGTACTCGGCCCGGACCCGGACCTGATTCACCCTGGTCAGATCCTGGAGATACCCACGCGGGTCATGGAGTCGGGGTAATGACGGGAACCACTCGCCTGAAGCCTCCACCGCCAGACGTCGCTGACCGCTGGCTCGACGAGCCCGCGCCTTCCAAGCCCAGCTTGCGAGGGCGGGTCGCCACTGGGGTCGGCCAGGCGCGGCACCGCGGGCGTGGCGGTCGTTGGATCGTATGGCTGGCACGCATGACGCTGTGGGCGGGCTTGGGACTGCTGGTCCTGCTCGGAGCCCGGAGCTTGGTGTATCCCGTCCCTTCGACGACCGCTCCGGCGCCCCAACCCTCGTCCTCGGAACCGGCCTTCCCGGTTCAGGCCGCCGAGGCCTTTGCCGTGCGCTTCTCGAGCGTCTACCTGGAGTGGGATTCAAGCGATCCACGGACCAGAGCGGAACGACTCGCGGCGTACATCCCAGAGGGCGCCGACCAGCAGCTGGGGTGGGGAGGGAACGGAACGCAGGTCGCCGTGCTGATCCTCCCCGTGCGGACCAACGTCATCTCGGAGAGATCGGCCGTCGTGACCGTCGCCGCCGAGGTGACGGGCGTCAGCGCGCCGCGCTGGGTGCACCTGTCCGTGCCGGTGTACACGGACGGCCGGGGGCGCTTCGTCGTCACCGACGTTCCCGCGCTCGTGCCCGCGCCCGGCGAGGCGGAGGCGCCGCGCCCTCGCATCCAGGCCTCCGATAGCGAGCTGGCGGACGCGCTACGTGAGCCGCTGACGGCCTTCTTCCGCGGATACGCCGGTGGCGGGCAGGGCGAGCTCGAGTACCTGCTCGCTCCGGGGGTCGATGTAGGGACCCTGGGCGGCACGGTCCGCTTCGAAAGCCTGCGGCTGTCGGTACCGGAGGGCGGTGACCGTCGCGACGTGACCGCCGAGGTGCGCTGGGCCGACCCGGTGACCCAATCGACGTTTACACAGACCTACCAGGTGACCGTCGCCCAAGGCCAAGACGGTCGCTGGTACATCGAGCGGCTCGGCGCGCACGCAGCCGCCACCTCACAACGAAACCAGGAGAAGTAGTCAAATGGACACCACCGCGCTCGCCAATGGCATACGCGAATTCTTTGGCCCGCTGTTCTTTGCGCTCGTCGCGGTTCTCGGTATCTTCATGCTCGCGAAGGTCCAGATCACCCGCTTCTTCCAGCTCATCCTCCTCGCCACCCTCGTCGCGGTTGTGCTCTATTTCCCGGGCTTCATCCGCTCCTGGGCCGAGGACATCGCCGACCTGCTTCCGGGCGACGGCAGCAGCGACTTCGCGGTCGACTGAGAGGGCTGGACGTCGGAAGAACGCACCTGCCTCCCACAACAAGGTTCGGTCGCCGCAATGTACCTGCCTACCTATACGTCCATCTGGAAGATCGAACGGCGGCTCTACAAGCTGTACGACTGGGTCTTGCCCATGCCGATCTCGATCACCCAGACCGCGGTGTTCGGGTCCACGCTCGCGTTGTGGGCATGGATTCTCCAGGCGTTTGGCGTCCCCGCCCAGGCGAACACCGGCTGGTTGTTCCTCCTCCCGCCAGGCTTTGCGGCGTGGGCGTCAGGACGCCCGCTGATCGAGGAGAAGCGACCGCACGAGCTGGTGGCGTCACAGGTTCGCTACGTGCTGGAGCCACGCCAGCTCCACCGCCTGAGCGAGCGGCGTGAGTCGGATCGCGTGCGGTTCTTCGGCGACGTGTGGACACCGAGGTCCCGGTGATCTCTCACAGAACGAGCCGGACCCGGCTGCCGCTGAGGTACCTCGACGACAAGATCCTGCTGTCGGAGACCGCGAGCTGGGCCTACTTCGCCTTGCCGACCATCAGCTACGAGTTTCTCGGGGAGGGTCGCCGGATCGCGCTCGCCCAAGGCATCGCGATCGCGATCGCCGGGCTGCGGGATGCGGACTGTCACCTTGTCGCCGTTCCCCGCGAGGAACGGATCGCCGAGTGGGCCGACAGCCTTGACCGTTCGGTCACCCGCCCCACCCCTGGCTGGGGCGACTACCTGGGGATGCTCCAGAGTCATCTCGCGGAAGAGGACCTGACTCGGAAGCAGGTCTACCTGGGCGTGCAGCTCGGGCGTCGCCAAGGCAGCATGCGCGCGCCCTGGGTTCGCCGCGCCGAGCAGGCGGCGGGGATCGAAGACCTCTCCGTCCGCGATCGTGAGATCGCCGACTGGCACCGCCGCGCCGACAGCATCCTACGGGTTCTCAGTGTCGGAGACCTGCGGGCGCGGCACGCCACCAGCGACGAGGTGCGCTGGCTCATCCAGCGATGCCTCCACAGGGGGCTCCCCGAGCCGCCAGCCTCCGCCGCGGGCAAGCGGCGGTGGGGCGCGGGTGAGCTCGAGGCGCTCGCGGAAGGCCTTGTCGTCAACGGGCACCGGATGCTCCGCCTCGACCAGCTTCACGGGAGTCGCTGGCTCGCGTTCCTCGCGCTCGCCCGCTTCCCGGACCAGCTGCCGTTCCCCGGGGGGGAATGGCTCTACTACTTCACGATGCTCGACTTCCCGGTCGAGGTGTCCATGCGGATGAGGCTGCTCTCCGCACGCCGTGCCGCCGCCGACGTCGGCCGCAAGCTCGCCGAGGCGTATGACCAGGAGCGCCACATCGCCGAGACCGGCGCCGAGGTGCCGCTGGTGCTGTCCGAGCAGCTCGAAGGCGCCCGCGCGCTAGACCACCAGCTCAAGAAGAACCGGGAGCCGTTGGTCTACGTCTGGCCGCGGCTTGTCGTCACGGGTAACAGCCCTGAGGAGCTTTCCGCGCGAGCCGAGCAGCTGATCGAGCAGTACCGGGACCTTGGCATCGACTGCGTCTGGCCCACCGGTGACCAGCTGAGCCTGTTCATGGAGGCGATTCCCGGCGACCGCGTGCGCGTCAAGGCCTACGAGCAGAAGCAGCACGTGCTCACGGTCGCCGGCGGGATGTTCGTCGCCACCAGCGACCTCGGCGACCACACGGGTCCCTACATCGCACAGACGACGGGAGCGACGCGGGCGGCTGTCCACTTCGATCCCCTGCGCGCGGCCCAGTACGACCGGCCGACCGCGATCACGATCACCGGAGAGCCCGGCGGCGGGAAGACCGTGCTCGCGGACCTGCTCGCATACCAGCTCGCGCTCCGGGGCGCGTGGGTTCACGTGATCGACCCGAAGGGGGACACCGCGGCGCTTACCGGGCTGCCGGGGCTCGGCAAGACACGGCTCCTGGAGGTGTCCGGTGGCGACGCGGGGCTGATCGACCCGTTCGCCCTCGCCGAGAATCCCGAGCAGGCGGCGTCGCTGGCGACGGAGACCTTGCGTCTCCTGCTCCCCCCCGACGCCGGCTTCATCCGCGAGGGCGCGCTCCTCACCGTCTGCCAGGCGGTTGCCGGCGAGCCGGCTCCTAGCCTGCGCAAGGTCGTGGACCAGCTCGCCGAGCATCCCGACGCCGAGGCCCGCGACATCGGGGCGATGCTCCAGGCGGTGGCGGCCCATCCCCTCGCCCGGCTGTGCTTCGCGCCTCACGTCCACGCGCCTATGGTTCCCGACGAGCAGCTCACCGTGATCCAGGTGGCGGGCCTGTCGCTCCCCGAGCCAGGCCGCAGCCGGCGAGATCAAGGCTGGCCAGAGCGGCTGTCGGTTGCGGTGATGTTCCTCATCACCGATTTCATCAAGCGGCTCGCGCAGCGCCGGGACCCGAACCAACCCAAGGCGATCATCGTCGACGAGGCATGGGTCCTGACGGCGACACCCCAGGGCAGGCAGCTGATCGAGAGCTTGGCCCGGATGGGGAGGCGTCACAACACCGTCGTGATGCTCGTCTCGCAGAACGCCGACGACTTCCTCTCGGAGAAGGTTCGCAACTGTGTGTCCGCGAAGTTCGCCTTCCGGTCGACGGACGACACCGAGGCGACGGCCGTGCTCGGCCTGCTCGGAGTGGAAGACACCCCGGAGCACGTCGCCGAGGTTCGCTCCCTGCGCAACGGCGAGTGCATCTTCGCCGACCTGGACGGCAGGGTCGGCACCATCGCGATCGATCTCGTCAGCGCCGAGCTCCTGAGCGCCTTCGACTCCACGCCGAAGCCACTAGACCACTCGGGGACACGTGAGCTGGAGTGGACCCGATGAGCATGAAGGTTGGTAGGTGAGTGTCCGTCAGCGGTTTGGATCGACAGCGCTGGTCATCGCAGCACTGTCGATCGTCGTGCTCGCGGGTCCCGCTCGCGGTCAGGTCCCCCTGCCGTTCGGGAACCCGATCGAGGCGCCGCGCCCCGTGGTCGTCGGATCAGGCGTCGATGAGCTGATAGGGCTCGAGGGCCAACCCGAGGGCACGTGGCTGGGCACGTACGGGACTGGCCCTTACGGGCTCAGCTCGCACCTCGGCCTGACGGATCTCGAGTACCAGGTTCAAGGGCAGTGGGCGGCCTACCTGTGGTCGCTGGTCACCTGGATCACGAGAGTGCTCGTCGCGCTGATGACCTGGGCGTTCACGGTGGACCTATTCGTACCGCTGAGTGGCGTGATCGACGGGATCGTCGGCGCGCTGGCGATCTCGGTCTGGCAGCCGCTGATCATCCCGACCATCATCCTCGCGGGTATCTGGGGTGCGTGGCGTGGGATCGTGCGCCGCGAGATCAGCAGGCTCGCCCAGGGGTGGGTGTGGATGCTGGCCGCGATCGCCACCGGCATCTTCTTCTTCACCCAGCCCTCCTCGATCGCGAACGCGGTGAACACGTTCACGGCGAAGGTCTCCCACTCCGCGCTCAGCGCTGTGGCGGCCGTCGATCCTGGGCTGTGCCAGCAAGGTCAGGGAAAGTGCCTGACCGGTACCGCGCACCTCGCGGAGGTGACGGACCGGCTGTGGTACCTCTACGTCGTCAAGCCCTACGTGGTGATGGAGTTCGGCGACGGCGACCTCGAAGAGCCGTACCTCCGGAGGCTTCTCGACGCGAAGACGGTCACGCGTGACGACCTCGTGTCCGTCGGGCAGGGCAGGGCGACGCCGGAGGCGCTCGTGGAGGCGAAGGCGGAGCAGTATCGCGCCCTGGCCGAGGAACTCCGCAACGAGGGCGACGCATTCGAGTGGTTCACCGGCAAGCGCAACTACGAGCGGGGGATGATCGCGGGGATGGCGCTCGTCGCGGTGCTCGTCGGTGGCATCGTCCTCGGCGTGATCGCCGCGGGCGTGCTGCTCGCCCAGCTCGCGCTCCTGCTCGCGTTCCTTCTCGCGCCCGTGTTCCTCGCGCTTGGCATCCACCCAGGATTGGGGCGGACGATCGCCTTGCGTTGGGGCCAGCTCTCGATCGGCATGGTGATCAAGCGGATCGGGCTGTCCATCCTGCTCGCGATCCTGCTCGTCGTGTCCGGCAGCATCATGACGGCGGCCGACAGCGCCGGCGGCTGGTACACCGCGGTGATCCTCCACGTGCTGCTCGGCATAGCCGCGTTGCTGTACCGCAAGCCCTTCCTCGGCCTCCTCGCCCTCGCCGCCCCCACCGCTCCCCCGCTGCCGGGTGTGGACCTTCGCGAGCGCGCGGCCACGCTACGGACGGCCCTCGGCCTGAGCTTCGCCTACGCGATCGGCCGCCAAGCGGTCATGGCGAAGAGCGTCTCGTTCCTCACCTCGCCTCGTAAGCGTCCGCCTCCGGCGACTCCGAGCGCCGCTAGCGGTCCCGGTAACGGCGGTCCCGGTAACGGCGGGGCTGGTGGCCCCGCGCCCGGCGGCGGCGGAGGCGGCGGCCCCGCGGGTCCTGGCAGCGGCGGTCGCGCGCTTCCTGGACCCGGTGGGCGGCGCCCCCTTGCGGGTGGACCTGCGACCCCGACCGGTGAGGACGGCGACCCGGGTTCCGGAGGTACCTCGAGCCCCACGACGCGGACCGGGGTCTGGACCGGAAGGTCGGTCCCGGGCTTCAGCCTACGGCCCGGCGACGCGCCTGCCGGCGATGGCCGCGCAACCGGTTACCCTGCCCAGACACGGCCAGAGCCAGGCTCCCGCGCTTCCGAACCCTCACGCCGCGACCTCCACGTCCCCTATCGCCGTGACGAGCAGCAGCGCATCGTCGAGCCGCAACCCAACCGGCGCCGCCCCACTCCCGCGGAGCGGATGCAGGCTCAGCGCGCACGAGACGAGCGATGAACCGCTGGCTGGACCGGCTCACGCTCAGCCAGCGCAAGCTGGTGTTCATCGGGGTGGCGGTGACCCTCGTCGGCCTCGGCGCGTTCTCGTCCCGGCTGGCTCCTTCTCCCCCACCGGCCGCTCCCCCTGCGCCACTGGTTCCCGCGGCGCGGGATGTCGCCCGCGACCTCGTCGTGGTCGAGGGCGAACAGGCTGGCGAGGTGACCACCATCCTCTCGGAGGTCGACATCGCCGCCGCTCAGGCGGTCGCGGAACGCTTCGCCGTCCAGTACGCCACGCGCCGCTGGGACGAGCCGCCCCCCGCGCGGATCGCGCGGATGAGCGATTTCATGAGCGCCGATCTGGCGGCGGCCTTCTCGTCGGACTCCGGCGCCGCCGCCCTGGAGCGGGAGCGCAGCGCCATCCGGGAGATCTCGGAGGGCCAGCTGGAGTTCTCCTATCCCCAGACGATCTCGCGCGACCGGGTCGTCTTTACGATCGTCGTGCTCCAGACGGTGTCCAGCACCCAGGGGACACACGCGCGCCGACCGTCCTACCAGATCGTGGTCGCACCCCTCTCCAGCGGCTGGCGTGTCGTGGACCTGGTGGCCTGAGGCATGGCCATCCATCCTCCTGAGCTTGTCGTCGACGTCGAGGTCATCCCCGACGGCGACAGCGCCCCTGGCGGCGAGGTCGGCACCCGGGCCCCGCGCCCGCCCTCTCCGAGAGGGGAGCCCGGCGGCGACAACGCTCGCTTCACACGCCGGGCGCTGCTGATCGGCGGGGCGGTCGCGGTTGGCGGCTTCGCGACGTTCGTCGCGGCCTCGACCGGGGTGATGCGCGCGATCTCGCAGCTCGCGGGCAACGGAGGGGTCGCCCAGCCGACCGTGCTCGCCCTCGGGGAGATCCCCGTCGAGTACCTCCAGCTCTATATGGCGTCCGCGGAACGCTGGAGCCCCGGCCTCTCGTGGACCGTGCTGGCGGCGATCGGCTGGGTCGAGACCCGCCACGGCTCACACCCGACGATGATCTCCTCGGTCGGCGCGCAAGGCCCGATGCAGTTCATGCCCGCGACCTGGGCGGCGTACGGCATCGACGCGGACGGCGACGGCGTGGCCAACGTCTGGAGCCCCGCCGACGCCATCGCCGGCGCGGCCAACTACCTGTACGCGAGCGGCGCCGGCAACCCCGCGACGTTACGCCAGGCCATCTGGCACTACAACCATGACTGGGACTACGTCGACATGGTGCTCGCGAAGGCCGCCCAGTACGGCTCAGCCGCCGCCAACGGGATCCCGATCACCGTCGCGGGGGTCACCGGCAACCCCGCCGCGCTGCTCGGCAATCCCCGTGTCACCATGCCGGCGCGCGCCGCCGCCGACCTCGTCGACCCCCGCATGGATCCACGGGTGATCGCATTGCTCGAGGCGATCGCCCAGGCGCATTCCTACAACATCGTCGTCCTCGCCACGGGCCACAGCCTCTGCGTCGGTGGGGGCAACTCCGCCCCCTGCAACGTCAGCAACCACGCGATGTACCGGGCGGTGGACATCTCCCCCGTCGACGGCGCGATCGTCGGCGCGAACAACCCCGGCGCGCTCGCGGTCGTCCAGTGGCTCGCCTCGCTCCAGGGTCCCCTGCGCCCGAGCGAGGTGGGCAGCCCCTGGCGGATCCCCTCCCCCGGCCACTTCACCGACCGCTTCCACCAGCGCCACATCCACATCGGCTTCGACTCGCCGGTTTGACCGGCCCGCTCGTGTCACGCTGACCGTATGGAGATGTTGGCCATCGAGCGGATGAGCTCCGATGCGTGGGAGCGCTTGCGCGCCATCCGGATGCGCGCGCTGCGGGACTCACCGGACGCGTTCTGGACCACCGCCGCCGAGGAGGTGACCATGACGCCCGGCGAGTGGCGTCGACGGCTCGAACGATCGGGCGCCGCGACCTTTGTCGCTCGCCGCGCCGGCGCCGACGTGGGACTCGTGACCGGAGCACCCCACCACGAACGTCAGGGCGACGCGGGGCTGTACGGGATGTGGGTCGCGCCAGAGGCCCGGGGCACCGGCGCAGGCGTCGCACTGATCAGCAGCGTCGTCCAGTGGGCGCGCAGTGCCGGCTACCAATCGCTGCGCCTGGAGGTCGGGGATGCGAACGCACCCGCGGTACGGCTCTATGAGCGGATGGGCTTCGTCCCGACCGGCGTGACCGCGACCTTCCCCCAGCCCAGAGCACACATCACCGAACACGAGCGCGTACTCGATCTTTCGAGCGCCCTTGTCCTGCACTGTGCAGAGTTAGGCCGGTATTCCGGCATAACTCTGCACAGTGCAGGACAAGGCCTGCTGGCGCTGCCTCGTGCGGGCGATCTCCCACTCGCACACGCTGGTGACCGCGGTCCCGACCACGCCCGGGAAGGCGGCGTCACCGTCCTCACCGGCCAACGAGGCCGCGATGTCGATGTCGGGCCGCTCGTCGAGGTGGCGGCGTAGGTGCTCACCCTCCGCGAGGGTGTGCACGACGTGCCCGAACTCGGCGAGACCTGGGATCGGCGGGGACGACGGATGAGCACCCGCCGCGTAGAGGAGCCGGTCGTACGGCTCGTCGCGCTCGGCGCCGCTGTCCAGGTCGCGGACCCTCACCACGGATGCCTACGGGTCGATCACGACCGCCTCGGTCCGCATGTGCACCGCGATGCCTTGGTCGCGGAACTGTGCCGGCGAGCGGACGACCAGGTCCTCGGCCTCGTCGATCAGGCCACCGAGGTAGTAGGGGATGCCGCACATGGAGTACGACGTGTAGGGCCCGCGCTCGACCACCACGATCTCAGCGCCCGGATCGGCCCGGCGCACATGGCTCGCCGCGGACATGCCGGCGGCGTCGCCGCCGATCACTAAGAGTCTCATGAGGTGATCAGGTCGCCGATGCGGTGGACCATCACGCGGTTCGTCCCTTCTAATCCGGGTGTCCCGGTGACGATCACGACACGGTCGCCGATGGCGGCCCACTTGCCGTCGACCAGCGCGCGCTCCGCGGCGGTGAGGAGCTCGGTCGCACGGCCCTTCATCGGGAGGAGGACCGACTCGGTGCCCCACATCAGCGCGGTCCGGCGGCGGGTCTCCTCCCGGGGCGTGATCCCGAGGAGGGGCATGGGTGGTCGATTCTTGCTCATGAGCTGGACTGAGGAGCCGGAGATCGTGAATACCACGATAGCGGCCGCACGCACGTCGCAGGCGACGGCACATGCTGCCCTGGCGACGACCCGGCTGATCCCGGCCTCGTGCGGAGGGGGCGGCGGGTGCACGAGCTGGGGTGAGGCCTCGGCGACCTCGATGATCAGCGCCATCGTCCGCACCGCCTCCACGGGGTAGCGGCCGACGGCCGTCTCACCGGACAGCATCACCGCGTCGGTGCCGTCGAACACCGCGTTCGCGACGTCGCTTGCCTCCGCCCGGGTGGCGCGGGGCGAGTGGATCATGCTCTGCAACATCTCCGTCGCGGTGATGACGGGTCGGGCCTCGGCGCTCGCCTCGGCGATGATCTCCTTCTGGAGGGCGGGGACCCGCTCGGGACCGATCTCCACGCCGAGGTCGCCGCGCGCGACCATGACCGCATCGGAGGCTGCGACGATGCCGGCGAGGTTGTCGATCGACTCGGGACGCTCAAGCTTCGCGATGATCTGGCACTCGCCGCCAGCCGCGTGGGCGTACGCCCGAGCATCCCGCACGTCAGCCGGCGTACGTACGAAGGACAGCGCGACCCAGTCGATGCCAAGGCTCAGGGCGAACGACATGTCCACGAGGTCTTTCGGCGTCAGGCTGGGTGCGGAGACGTCGACACCGGGGAGGTTCACGCCCTTGTGTGACTGGGCGACCCCACCGGCGACGACCTGCGCCCAGACGCCCTCCGGCTCGACGCGGGAACAGACGAGCCGGATCGACCCATCGTCGATCAGGACGAGGGCGCCAGGTGTGACGTCGCTCGCCAGATGTGGATAGGTGACCGGTAAGGCGACGGTGTCGTTGCTGGAGTAGGTGTCCAGGTGCTCAGACCCCGGGACGAGGAAGACCTCCGTGCCAGTCGGCACGAGCACTCCTTGCGGAGGGCACGCGCCGAGGCGGATCTTCGGCCCTTGGAGGTCCGCGATCGTCCCGACGTTCCGGCCTCGCTGGGCTGCGACCTCGCGCACCGTCTGAAGACGGCGCGCATGTTCCTGGTGATCCCCATGCGAGAAGTTCAGCCGGACGACGTCGATCCCGGCGTCGATGGCAGCCTGCAATGTGTCCCGGTCGTCCAGAGCGGGGCCGAGGGTCGCCACGATCTTTGCCCGCCGCACACAGGAGAGGCTAGCCCCCGACCATGGCCCCACGTCGCCATCGAGGTTACGGCTCGGTAACGCGTTCCCCGAACAGGGATTTGGGGCGCATCCGCCCCGAAATCCCTGTTCAGGAACATAGTGCGGAGCAGGGCTACGATCGGACGCGATATGACCACGCCGATGAGCATCGTGGACCATCCCCTCGCCGGTCACCTGATCGCGGGGCTGCGCGACGCGTCAACGCCGCCGGAGCGGTTCCGTCATCTGGCGCGCCGGCTGTCCACGGTGCTCGTGCTGGAGGCGACCAGGGACCTTCCCACCCGTGAGCACCGGGTGGCGACCCCGCTGCGGGAGGCTCCGGCGAGGCTGCTCGCTCGCTCGGTGGTCGCGGTGCCGATCCTGCGGGCCGGGCTCGGCCTTCTCGACGCCGTCACCGACCTCCTCCCGGACGTCCACGTCGGCTACGCCGGCCTAGAGCGTGACGAGCGGACGCTCGAACCCACGTCGTACTACCTGAAGGTGCCCCCGCTCGACGGCAGGTGTGTGCTGCTGCTCGACCCGATGCTCGCCACGGGGGGCTCCGCCGCGTTCGCCGCCACGCGGTTGAAAGAGCGCGGCGCCTCGGACATCCGCCTGGTCTGCGTGGTCGCCGCTCCCGAGGGCATCGCTCGCCTGGCCAAGGACCATCCCGACGTCCGCGTGGTGACCGCCGCGCTGGACGAGGGTCTCAACGACCAGGGGTTCATCCTTCCCGGCCTCGGCGACTTCGGCGACCGCCTGTTCGGGACGTCCTAGGCTGTCGCGGCTCAGGACGTTGATCATTGCGCCCATTTCGGTGCCCAGGTCCCGGGGTCGCGGTGGTTGGGCGCGAACCGCCGGCCGATCACGTCGCCGCGCGGCGCGGCGGCCGGGCGCACGGAAGCGGCTGCCCGCTTTCGGCTCGGAGGAGATCGCGGGTGTGCGGCAGGAGCGCCTACCCGTCGATCGTGAGCTGGGCTCGGCGCGCAGTGCGGGTGAACAGCCGCACACCGAGGTGCTTCTCCAGCGCGGCGATGCGCTTGGAGACGGCCTGCCGGGTGATCGACAGGTCGGCGGCGGCTTCCTGGAACTGCCCCGCGTCCGCAACGGCGACGAAGGTGCGCACCGCATCGAGGTTCACGCACCCATCCTCATTGCACGACATATGGTTGTGACTCGTCGGCGGAACGGTTGTTTGATCCCTCAACCTCCTGCTTGTTTTGATCTGGCTGGTCAACGTGAGGTTGTTTAGGCGAGACAGCAGGGGCGCGCTGGGGCATGAGGGCGAGGCGGTCGCTGGGGCGGCAGTTCGGGTGGCTGTGGGCGGCGTATGCGATCAGCACGTTCGGCACGTGGCTCGCGTTCGACACGTTTCCCCTGATCATGGGCGTGTTCAACCCGGTGTTCGCCACCTACCGGCTCGACCACACCGCGGCGACCGAGTCGCCCGCACCCTGTCCGCCTGGTCGGTCACCAGCAAGGCCACCATCGCGGCCATGACCGGGCTGTGGGGCCTGCTGGCCAGCCTCACCAGCCCCCGCATCGCGATTGCGTCGCTGGTCTCCTCATCTTGACAACCCCGCTCCTGCTTCCCCGGCGCGGCCACGCGCCGCAGCACGAGCGGGAACTGGCCCAGAGCCACTGCCCCTGAAGGCAGATCGCCGTCAGTCCTGTGAGGCGCCGGATCTCAAGGCGCCGATGGCCGCGTCGACGACGGCGGTGCGGTTGGCGGTCGCGACCGTGAGGGTACAGCGGTCCCGGGGGTCCAACGCGCCGCTCAGCACGGCGATCGCGCAGCGGGCGCGCAGTGCGGCGAGCGCGTCACCGCTGGGGGCAAGTAGGGCGATAGCGCGGAGCACCTGAGACCGGGCACGAGCTTCCAAGCCGCCCTTCCCGAGCGCCGAGGGGTCCTGGGCGATCGCGGCCAAGGTCGGCCGGTGCTCGAGCATGGCGTCAAGCAGGCCGGCCAGCAGGCGGCGAGGCCGCTCGTCGGGGTCGAGGTCCACCACGTCGTCGAGCAATGTGTCGATGTCCGTAAACATCGGCTCGATGAGGCTGGACAGCAGGTCCTCTTTCCTGTGGAAGTAGTAGTAGAGCGCCGCGACGGTCGTTCCAAGCTCCTCGGCGATGTCCCGCAGGCTGGTCCCGACATAGCCCTTGGTGGCGAACAGCTCTTGAGCGACGTCCAGGATCCGGTCACGGGTGTCCTCTCCGGCGCGTGCCGCCATGACCACTCCTTATTCGGCGTTCCGGACACCGTACCTGACGGACAACCAGTAGGAAAGCGTGTAATTATTTCTACTGGACAACCGCTAAATTCTAACTTACTCTACGACCGGTAAGTTGCCTAGGGCTTGGCGGGCGTCCGTATGGCACGCTTCATCCACTTTTCACTGCGACATCGAGCAGTAGTGGTCCTGGCCACAATGCTCCTGCTGGTCGCTGGCGCGGTCTCCGTCGCGCAGCTGAGCCAGGAGCTGTTCCCATCGATCAACGCGCCGTTCCTGGTCGTGACCGCCACGCAGCCGGGTACGGGGCCGTCCTCGATCGCGCAGGACGTGGCGACCCCGATCGAGGACGCGATCGAGGCCACACCAGGGGTGAAGGCGGTCAGCTCGACCAGCGCCGAGGGCTTTGTCGTGGTCACCGCCGAGTACGCCTACGGCACCGACATGGACGAGCGCCAACGGCAGGTGCGCGACCGGATCGCCGCCGCGGACCTGCCCGAGGGCGTGCAGGCCTCCACCCAGCGCGTCAATCCGGCGTCCCTGCCCGTGTACTCCCTGGCGGTGGTCGGCGACGATCAGCAGGCCGCCGAGGCGTTGGTCGATGACGTCCTGCGACCTACGCTGCTCGCGGTCGACGGCGTCGCGCAGGTCGTGGTTTCCGGTTCGCGCGAGCAGGTCGTGGTGGTGACGCTTGACCCGGACGCCCTGTCCGACGAGGCTCTGACCGTGGGCGATGTGGTCGCCGCGATCGGGGCCGCCGACCTCTCGACGCCGGCCGGCAGCGTCGAGCCCGGCAATCGTCAGCAGACGGTACGGGTCACCCAGCCGACGGACGGCCTCGAAGGTGTGGCACGCCTGATGGTCGTGTCAGGCCGGCCCCCGATCCCGATCCCACCACCCGCGGTCCCACCCGGCGCCGGCACACCATCCGCCGGCCTACCATCCGCCCAAGGCGCGCCACCAGCCGCGCAAGCAGTGCCCGGGACCATCGTCGACCTCGGCACGGTCCAGCCGGCCGAAGGCTCGACCGGGCTGGTGATCGATCTGGACCGAGAGTCCCTGACCCAGCGTGGCCTGGTCGCCGGCGACGTCGCGCGGGCGCTGTCCGCCGCGGGCCTGGCGGGGCTGGTGACGATCGAGGACCAGCTCCGGATCTTCGTGCCGGGCGGGGCGCTATCGGCAAGAGAGATCGGCGCGCTGAGGGTGACCGCGCCTGAGCGCGACACCGCCGCGCCGACCGAGCGGGTGATCACCGGCGCGCGTGCGCCGGGCGCCATGCCGGTGGCACAAGGCGCTCCGGTGATCCCGCGCGCTCCACAGGCGGTCCCGCTGGAGGAGCTGGGCACCGTGGAGCTGGGTGACGAGGATGTCGCGTCGCTCAGCCGCACCAACGGCAGCCCCAGCATCACGTTGGAGGTGACCCGAGAGCAGGACGCGAACACCGTCGACGTCGTCGAGGGGATCACCGCGGCGCTCGGCGACATCGCGTTGCCCGACGGGTTGGAGCTGGTCGAGATCGTCAACCAGGCCCCCAGCATCACCGACGCGGTCGAGGACCTGGTGCGCGATGCCCTGCTGGGTGCGGTGTTTGTGATCGTCATGATCCTGCTGTTCCTCCGCAGCCTGCGAGGGACCCTCGTGACCGGAATCTCGATCCCGCTCTCGCTGCTCATCGCGTTCATCCTGATGCGCGCCCAGGGCATCACGCTGAATGTCCTGACGCTTGGCGCCCTCTCGGTGGCCGCGGGCCGCGTCGTCGATGACTCGATCGTCGTGCTGGAGAACATCTACCGGCAGCTCGAGCAGGGCGATAGCCGGACCGAGGCGGTCGTCGCGGGCACCAGCCAAGTCTTCCCCGCGATCACGGGGGCCACGGTGACCACCTGCGCGGTGTTCATGCCACTCGCGTTCGTGGGCGGCCTCATCGGCGAGGCGTTCGCGGGTTTCTCGCTGACCATCGTGTTCGCCCTCGCGGCCAGCCTAGTGGTCGCCATCACCGTGATTCCGGTCTGCGCCGACCTGTTTCTGCGCGTCTCGGGCGCACGCCAGAAGACGGCGGGGCGAGAGGGCATCGGCCACCTCGCCCGCCGCCCGCTGGCCTTCGCCCTACGCCACCGAGCACTGACGCTGGTCACGGCCTTCGCGCTGCTGGCGGGCTCGCTGGCCACGCTGGCACAGGTACCGGTCGTGCTGTTCCCGCGAGGGGAGACCACCACACTGGAGGCCGAGGTGCAGGCCCCGACCGGCACCAACCTGGAGGCGACCGCGGGGCTGGTCGCCGCGCTCGAGGCGCGGTTGGCGACGGTAGAAGGCATCGAGCATTACAGCAGCACCATCGGCAGGGCGGGCGGTGGGATACGGGGAGTCAGCGGCGGGAAGGTCAGCGACGCAGACGACGCGCGGGTCACGATCGCGTTGTCCGACGGCGCCGAGGCCGAGGCGGTCGGCGCGCAGGTCGCCGCCCTCATCTCCGCGTCCGGCCTCACCGGCACGGTCACCGAGGTCAGCGACGAGGGCCCTCCCGGCGGCGACCTGTCGGTGCAGCTGTCCGGCGGCGACTTCGCGGCGCTGTCCGCAGCCGCGGACCAGGTGGTCGCCGCGCTCGCCAGCATCGACGGGCTTACGCAAGTCGAAAGCAACGTCGATGCTCCCCGAACCGAGCTCGCCGTCGCCGTCGACCCCGAGCGCGCCTCGGGCGAAGGCGTCAGCGCCGACCTCGTGGCGGCCAGCGTCCGCGGCGCGCTCAACACGATCCCGGCGGGCGAGATCGAGATCGACGGCCTCGAGCGCGCGGTCGAGGTCCGCGTGGATCCCGACAGCGTCGCGGACACCGAGGCGCTGGCTGACTGGGAGGTCCTGCCCGACGTCCGCGTCGGCGAGGTCGCCGAGGTGGTCGAGGTGGCCAGCCCCGCCACCGTCACCCACTTCGACGGTGACCGCTCGGTGGAGGTGCGCGGGGTGATCACGGCGCAGGACACCGCCGCGGTGTCCGACGTGGCCACGCGGCTCATCGGCGACCTTGACCTGCCCGAAGGGATCGACGTCACCCTGGGCGGGATCACCGACGACATCGCCGAGTCGGTGTCCGGGATGCTCGTCGCGATGGCGGTGGCGGTCGGGCTGGTGTACCTGGCCATGTGCGCGGTGTTCGGCAGCCTCCTGACTCCCTTCGTGATCCTGTTCAGCATCCCCCTGGCCGCCATCGGCGCGTTCCCCCTGCTCGCGATCACCGGGCGCGAGCTGGGCCTGCCGACGCTGATCGGTTTGCTGATGCTGATCGGTCTCGTCGTGGCCAACGCCATCGTGCTCATCGACTTCGTCGAGGCCCGCCGCCGCGAAGGCGCCTCGACGAGCGGCGCGTTGCTCGACGCCGCCCAGATCCGGCTCAGGCCGATCCTGATGACCGCGGTCTCGACAATCTGTGCACTCGTCCCGCTGGCGCTGGGCTTCAGCCAAGGCGCGCTGCTCTCCGCCAGCCTGGCCACGGTCGTGATCGGCGGGATGGTCAGCGCGACGGCGCTGACCCTGATCGTCGTGCCGGTCGTCTACAGCCTTGTCGACGACCTGCGTGGGCGGCTCGCGGGGGCGCGTGCCAGGGCGACACCTGATGGGCGGGGTGTCCTCGCAATGGACAAGGAGCAGTGATGTTTGAGATACGAATTGAATCGAGATGGTGGCTTGTCCTGCTGATCGCGATAAGCCATGTCTGGGCGTTTGCCATGGGGTTCGCGCTCCACCCCATGGCGGAAGCTCCCGCGAGCGCGCAGGAGGCAACGACCGAAGAGGCACCCACCGAGGAGCCACCTGCCGAGGAGCCACCGGCCGAAGGGGAGGCGCCACCGGCCGAGGAGCCACCGGCCGAAGGGGAGGCGCCACCCGAAGGGGAAGCGCCCGAGGAGGTCAGCGACGAGGTGGCCGCCGAGAGGCTGACGTCCACCTTGGGCCTGGAGCGGGCAGCCATCGAACCCGGCAACCAGCTTGACGACGGGGTCGAGGAGTACGTGCGCTTCGTCTTCGACAACAACATCCGTGAGCTGCGCAGCGAGACGGCGTTCGCGGTGCGCAGCGAGACGGGCGCTTCAGCGGAGTCGACGACGGCAAGGCTCGTGTACCAGAGCTCGACCGAGGTCTTGGCCGGGTTCCCCGATGGCACCGACTTGGAGCGGTACTCGACCGCGTCGATCGCCTCCGACGTCGTCATCGGCACCTTGGGCCGCGGCAACGTCGACGCGAGCGTCAATCTTGAGAACCTCGCCGAAGGCGGCTTGACCAGCGGCCCCGACTTCATAGGGTCGAGCGTCGAGCAAACGCTGAGCCAGGTCACCTATGTCTTCGACAGCACGCTCGACGAGGCGAGCGAGCTGGATGCGGCCAACTTCGGGTACCGGACCAGGTCGGGCGAGGACGTCGAGGCCTCGGACGTTGTCGCCGTGAATGAGACAGTCGTGGTCGTGGCGTTCGACGACGTGGCCGCTGAGGCCGCGCGCTTCTTCGTCCGTGCGGGGGCGGTCCAGGACCGGCTCGGTCAAGCGAACCCACCAGGAACAACGGGGAACCCAGGCGACACGGCCGCGCCCGAGCTGGACCGCGTCGCTCGCGTCCCCGGGGCGACCCAGTACGACTTCGTCTTCACCCAGCCGGTGATGCCGCTCGACGTGAGCCGGTTCGCCTTGTACACCCGCGCCGGCGACCGCTACGACGCCCAAGACTGGACCCGGGTGGCGCCGGGCACGGTCAGGCTTTACGTCCCGGACGTGAGCGACTTCGACGGCGACGTCGTCGTCGGCGCGGTCGACGCCGAGGCGGTCCAGGACATCGCCAACAGTGGGGGTGTCCACAACGGTGTCGCCGCCGTGGAGGTCGACGCACCACGGGCCATCGCTGGCGGTCCAAAACTGCGATCGGGTGGCGAGGTCGACCTGGCCACGGGGCAGGTGCGGTTCAGGTTCTCGACCTCGCCCCAGGATGACGACATCGACCCGGCCAACTTTCTGGCGCTGACCGCCGACGGTAACCTCGTGCCGGCCAAGCGGTTCATCGAGGTCGACGGCGACGACGTGGTCATCCAGTTCGCCGCGAACATCGCCAATGCCGCCGAGCAGTTCGTCGTCAACGACGGCGCGGTACGGAACGCCAGTGACCGGGTCAATCCTGGCGCCGCCATGAACTCTCAGGGCAATCTGATCCCCTAGTCGTGTGGTGGGATCCACGCCATATATATGGTGTGGATCCCGCACGTTACCCCCGGAGGCCCGCGAAGAGGTCGTCCTCGCGGGCGGGTACCGGCACGTCGCTTCGCTGGCGGGCGAAGCGTTCCCGCGCGAAGAACTCGTCGGGGCTGGTGAAGAAGAACGAGTCCCGTCCGATCTGTGAGACGTGCGCGCGCAGGGCGTCACGTTTCCGGCCGAGCCAGGGCAAGACGTCAACGACCGTGGTGACCTGCTCGTCAGGCGTGCCGAAGGGCAGGTCCTCGGGGCGCACGATCTCACCGAACGGTGACGGGATACCCCGCTCGGCGAACCACGCGTTAAACCGTGCGATGCCGCTCTTTGGAACGGTCGCGTAATACACCTTCGGCACCCGCCAGGCCGGCCCCGCCTCGGGGTACAACGCCGCGACCTCCGCGGCCTCGATCGCGGCGCTCGCCACTCGATGGGCTTGGATGTGGTCGGGGTGCCCGTACAGACCGAAGGCGTCGTAGGTCACGAGGACGTGGGGGCGCAGCTCACGGATCTGCGCGACCATACGGCCGACGGCCTGGTCGAACGGCGCGAGCCAGAACGACGCGGGATCGCCGTTGCCGTCCGTGCCCGTCATCCCCGAGTCGATGTAGCCCAGGAGGCGAGGCGGCCCGGACTTCAGGATCTCAAGGGAATGCGCCAGCTCTTCGTAGCGCAGGGCACCCAAGTGTGGGGTGACCTCCTCGGGGTCCATTCCCGGTCCGACGACCTCCCCACGCTCCCCGCCGGTGCACGTGACGACCGCCGTGCGGATTCCCTCTTCGGCATATCGGGCGAGTACCCCGCCGGTGGCGATCGCCTCATCGTCAGGATGGGCATGTACGCAGAGCAACGTGAGCTCAGGCATCACCGATGAGCCTAGCGCGCACCCACCCTGGGGCATCACGCCCGCGTATGCTCTGTGCTACAGATATGCCGCTACAGGAGTTCGTCCTCGCGACCACACCTACCGAGCTGGCGTGCTCACTTGAGGCGCTGGCCGATCTGCGGACGGTTGGTGTCGACGTAGAGCGAGCGGACTGGAACCGCTACTACCGGGCCGCCGCGTTGATCCAGGTCGGCGGGGAGGGGCGGGTCGCGCTGATCGACCCGATGGCCGTCATGGACCTCAGGCCCCTCCACACCTTTCTCTCCGAGCGCACCACCGTGCTCCACGCGATGGAGAACGACCTCCGCCCGCTGGGCGCGGTCCATGTGTACCCCCGATGCATCGAGGACACGAGCATCGCGGCCGCGATGCTCGGGCTCCCCACCGGGCTTGAGCCGCTGTTGTCCCGCCTCCTCGGCATCGAACCCACCGGCGACAAGGCGACGATGCAGCGCGCGGATTGGGAACGGCGCCCGCTGACGAAAGAGATGCTGTCCTACGCGGCGGGCGACGTGGCGGACCTGCCCGCGCTTTGGGACACCTTGCGCGAACAGCTCGGTCAGGTGCGGCGCGAGTCCTGGTACCGGCAAGAGCTGGCCGCCGGGATGGCGATGCCGCCGGTCGAGGAGCGGCGCGAATGGACCAGGACGAAGGGCATCGGCCGCCTCGACCCCCGGGCCCGATCGCGGGTGCGGGCGCTGTGGACGGCCCGCGAGCGGCTCGCCCGCTCTACGGACACGGCGCCGTCCCGGATCCTGGGCGACCGGATACTCGTCGACCTGGCCGCCTCGCCGCCTAACGCCACCGAAGAGCTGCAGCGCCGGGGGATGCGCCGTCAAGCGGTCCGCGCGTTCGGCGACCAGATCCTGGCCGCGCTCGCCGCCGGCGACGCCCAGGCGCCCGAGCCGCGCCCGCCCGGTCGCTCGCCGACGGAGAGCGACCGCGAGAAGGTCGACCAGCTGCGGACTCTCCGAGCGGACGTGGCACGGGAGGTCGAGATGGATCCTGGGGTCTTGTGCCCCAGCCGGACGCTGATGGCGGCCGTGCTCTCTGATCCCACGAACGCGGAGGACCTCCGGCACCGACTGGGGCTCCGGATGTGGCAGTGGGAGCTGCTGGGAGCGAGGTTTTGCGAGGTTCTCGGTATCCCACCCACCGAATACGAGGAGCCGACGGATGGCTGACCTGCTCAACCCCGACGCACTCCATCATTCACTCGACGAGCTGGACGGGTGGGAGGGCACCACCAAGAAGATCAGCAAGACCTACAAGCTCGCCGACTTCGCCGAGGCCATGCGGTTCGTGAACCGCGTGGCCGGCATCGCCGAGTCGCTCAACCACCACCCCGACATCCACATCAGCTGGAACAAGGTGACCCTGGAGATCACCAGCCACGCCGCCGGAGGCGTCACGCAGCAGTGCATCGAGCTGGCCCACCAGGTGGACGGGGAGTTCGGGTCGTAGTTGTGTGCTGGATCGAGGGATCCGGACACCGCCGCAATCCCGCACACAAACTCACGTCGAGTTGGCCAGGGGCAGCCTGCGCAGCTCCGAGGGGAGGGCGAAGTGCATCTGCTCGGCGACGACGTCGACGACCTCGACCTTAGCGCCGCCGGGGCGGGCCTGGAGCGCGTCGATCACGCCTTGGACAAGGACCTCCGGGGCGCTGGCGCCCGACGTGAGGCCCACGGTCCCCAGCCCTTCGAGCCACTCCTCGCGGATCCCGCTCGCGTCGTCGATCAGCTCGGCGCGCGCCGCGCCGTGGGCGCGAGCCACCTCGACCATCCGGTTGGAGTTCGACGAGTGCGGCGAGCCGACCACCAGCACCAGCTCGCTGCGCTCGGCGAGCACCTTCGTCGCGTCCTGCCGGTTCTGTGTCGCGTAGCAGATGTCGTCGCCGCGCGGCCCGCGCGCGAGGGGGTAACGGCGCTTCAGCGCGGAGATGACCGCCTCGGCCTCGTCGACCGACAGCGTCGTCTGAGAGATATACGCAACCTTCGCCGGGTCCTCGAACTCAAGGGTCTCGACCTCCGCGGGGCTTTGGACAAGCGTGATCGCCTCGGGAGCGTGGCCGGTCGTCCCGATCACCTCTTGGTGGCCCGCGTGGCCGACGAGCACGATCGAGTAGCCCTCGCTCGCGTACTTCAGCGCCTCGAGGTGCACCTTGGTCACCAGCGGGCAGGTCGCGTCGACCGTCCGGAGGTTCCGGGCCTCGGCGTTGCGGCGGGCCTCTGGCGTCACCCCATGCGCGCTGAACACGAGCACGCTGCCAGGCGGCACCTCTGCCTCGTCTTCGACGAACATCGCGCCCTTCGCCTCTAGCTCGGCGACGACATGGGTGTTGTGCACGATCGCGTGGCGGACGTACACGGGCGCGCCGTACGCGCCGAGCGCGAGCTCGACGATGTCCACGGCCCGTTCGACCCCGGCGCAAAAACCTCGGGGCGCGGCAAGCAGGATGGTAAGAGGTTGTGGAGTCACAGCCGCCCAGTATAGGGCAGCCACGGATCAGCCCAGGGCCTTGGCCTGGCCGGCCTTGTCCTTACAACCGGCGATCAGCGACGACGGGCAGAGCGACTCGACGACGCAGTCGCCGCACCGGGGGCGCCGCGCGTCGCAGACCCGGCGGCCGTGCAGGATGATCGCGAGGCTTCCCTGGGGCCACTGAGCCTTGGGAAGCAGGCGCATGAGGTCTTGCTCGATCTTCACGGGGTCGTCGTGCCGGGTGAACCCGAACCGCCTCGACAGCCGCTTCACGTGCGTGTCGACGGCGATCCCCGCGTCCTTGTCCGCAAGGTGCGCCTCGGCGGACAGCGCGCCCAGCACAACGTTCGCGGTCTTGCGCGCCACACCCGGCAAGGTGACAAGGTCGGCCATCCGCAAGGGCACCTGGCCGTCGTACCGGTCGATCAGCGCCTGGCACATCCCGCGGATGCTGCGGGTCTTCTGCCGGTAGAACCCCGTCTGATAGATGTCGCGCTGCAACTCCTCCTCGGGCACCGCGAGGTAGTCCTCCGGCCGCCGGTACTTCGCGAACAGCGCCTTCGTGATCTCGTTGACCTTCTTGTCCGTCGACTGCGCCGACAAGATCGTCGCGACGATCAGCTCCAGCGGCGTCGTCCAGTCCAGCTCGACCACTCCCCCGTCATACGTCGCCAGCAACCGGTCAACAATGACCGGCGCCCGCTTGGCCTTGGGACTCCGGCGGGTGAGCTCGTGCTCGGTTGTGGTCGGCATGGGCAGAGATCCTAGAATGTGGGGAGCGCTGGTGACCTCCTCCGGAGGCTGGTTACGGGCGGGAATCGTAGATGCCTCGTCGGCGGCTCTCCCTAGGCCCGGGCATGAATAACGTTGCCATTTGGCGCGATGTTGGCCTTATGGCCAGGCCAGGTGAGATTTCCTGGCCATTCGCACCCCGCGGACACGACCAAGCGTGAAACAGCAACCCCAAACATTACCTTCAGTTATGCACGCGGTGACCGGAACTACCGGTAGCGCCTGCACGCATCAGGACAAAGAGCAACGTTATTCTTGCGCACACCCCTAGTCCTCAACATCCTGCTCTTGGTGCTTGGTGTGCTGCTGTCGCTTGTCGTCTCCCGCGGCCATCGCCGACACCCTAGGAGACTGACATGCCAGCCCGCCTTTGCCCCCACGTCGACGCCGACAGCCTGTCAGTCCTCCAAGACGCCATCGAAACCCTGGGGCTGGTCCGAGGGCTAGCCTGCCCCCTGACCGACCCCCACCAACCCCACGACCCCGGCGACGTCCTCCACCTGCTCTGGAGCCTCGTCCTCCAAGCCGACGACTACCTCGAGGACGTCACCGCCCACGCCCACGACTACGGCTACACCTCCGACCAAATCCGCGCATTCCTTGGACTCACCCCACACCCATAACCTCACGCAACGTCACACCCGCTTCCTCCCCAACGACAGCAAACCCGACGCATCCACAGACCAAAACCGTGACCGACAACATGGGGTGCTTGACCTGGTGTGTCCGGTCTGTAGTGTTGTGGCTGGTGTGTGGTGTTGTTGCTGGTAAGGTTGCCGGTCTGCGTCGGGAGTTGGTCGGGGCGCAGGCGTTGCTGGGGTTGTTCCGACAACAGGCGCTGATATCCCAACAGCGCATCGCCGAGCTGGAAGCCGACAACGTCGGGTTGGGTGAGGAGAACACGCGGCTGCGTGAGGGGTTGGAGGAGGCACGCCGGGCGGGCAAGCGGCAGGCCGCGCCGTTCTCTCGGGGGCAGAAAGACCGACCCGGCCACACCAGGCCGCAAACCCGGCGAGGCGTGCCGACGAAGCCGTAGACCGGGGAGAATCCGCAAGGATGCAGCGCCTCGCCAGCCCTATGCGCCCGCAACGGCACATCCGATCGAGCGGCTGTGGATGGGTGTGAATTGTGTGCTGGATCGAGGACAAATATGTCGCGTATCCAGAACACATCGACCTTGAGGGTCGGGGTGGAGCTTTGGGCCCGAGGGCGAAGCCCTCAGTAGCCTGGTAGAGTCTTTGCGCGTACCTTCCGAAGAGGTAGACTTCTGCGTATTCCCCCAGTCGCCTTGGTGGCTGGGTGCGAGGCCCGCCGGACCGGCGGGTCTCTGCGTTGTTGAGCCGGAAGGGCCCAGGTCACCAGCCGGGCGGCTTGTGAATCGCACGGCCGTGGGCATCTCTCACCGGGTCTGCGAACTGGCTACGGCGGAGCGCAGCCTCCCGAATCTGTTTGAAGAAGGTGGGCGCAAGCCGCTGCAGCTCTCTGCTCCGTTTGCGCGCTGGATGAGGGTTGACGATGCCAACCGCCAACCCAAGATCGTCTTTGACTACGCGGATCGGTTCGGCAAGATCCGAGTCGTTGGAGATGATGACAGCGACGTCGTATTCGCCTTTGAACCCATCGCGAAGTAAGTACGTAGCGAGGTTGACGTCCGAGCCCTTTTCCTCGGTTTTGATGACCTCGACGGTCCGAGGACCATGATTGGGCGGCTCGGCCAGCGGCATCCGGATCCGGTGACTGAGGAAATGGCCCTCGTGAATGGAAACCATGGGGATGGTGCGTAGCGCTCGTAGATAAGTGTCTTGGCGCTGGGGAGAGTTCGGATCTTCCAGACGGGCCGACACGCGTGCGGTGAAGTAGCGAATCCTAGTCAGCTCGTCGCGCGGGAGCAACACGCGGGCGAGCTGCTCAAGGTCCAGCCACTTGTACTTCGTGCCTTGAGGGCACCGTAGTAGAGGTTGAACCCGTCAATGTAGACGTTGGTCGCCACAGTGCAGCGAGCGTAGACGATCGCCGACCGGATCCATTGGAATCCCGGCTACGGCCGACACAGTCCGCGGCGTACACCGACGAGCGTTTCAGACCAAGGTGTCGACTGAACCTGGGATCTGGACCCCTAGTCGACACCCGGGTTAGTCGATCCAGAGGGCGTGGCCGGGGTCTTGGGATCTCCATGGGTCCCAGCGGACGGCCCAGAGCTTCGAGCACTCCGGGCAGCGGAGGGTCACCTCGCCGAGGACGTGGAAGTCGGTGATCGCGCGACGGACGGGGCAGAGGTGGCAGGGGGTAAACGATGCCCATTCGGCCTCGTCGACCAGGACGGGGGCGTCGAAAAAGCCGTGCTCCAGGTCTGTGACTGGAGGTCTATCGGATCGGTCGCCCATAGATGAATGCCTTTCCCGATTTGTATGCCGCGTCATTGCCTGTATGGCCTAACACCCAGGCATCGGGTGCGCGAGATAGGGGCAATCATGCGGTCAGTGGGACACCGAAAGGAGGTCGCCTACCGAACGACCATAAGTCGACTTGCACTTCGGCGTAACCTGTCACTCATTCAAGAAGGGGGGGACGGATGAGCTGGCCGTTGCAATGGGGTATGACGGAGATCCGAGCGTTGCTGGAGGTGCGGAGGGACTCGCACTCCTCCTTCGGCGAGTACATCGGGGCGAGCGCGCAAACGGTGGCCCGATGGGAACGAGGCGAGCAGAAACCGACACACAAACAGCTGCTCAAGACGCTCGACGACACGCTGGAACGCCTAGAGCCTTGGCAGCGAGAATGGTTCGACAAGCTGCGCGATCAAGCGCCCGAATCTAGTTTGGGTCCTATCGCTCCGGACGTCGGCTCAGGTGAGGAGGACCAGGCGGACCGTCGGACAGCCGGTAAGGTCATGCTCGGGGGTATCGCCGCCGCGCTTGTCCCACTCGACGCGTTCGAACGGATCAGGGAGGCCGCGGCGCACCCTGTCGACTCGAAGTTGATCGCCGCGCACGAGGATCTCGCCGACACGCTCGCCAGCCTTCATTGGACGACCGGGCACGACGTGCTCGCCGGCCAGGTCGTTCACCACGCGGACATCCTGACCCGCTTGTTGGACCGGCCGATCGTGGGCGCGGATCGCCAACGCCTGGAGGCGGTTACCGCAAGCTCATGCGCCCAAGCCGGAATGCTCGCCTGGCACCTGAACGACCGTGCCACGCAGCGTCGCTACTTCGCGCTGGCCAGAACCATTGCCGACGACAGTGGCGATGACCGGTTGCGGGCGCAGGCGCTCACCGCGGCCCGGATCCAGCACTCGCCGATCGAGCCCGGCGGCCCCGTGGGCTGCGATGGGAGGGCGGTCAAGCTGATGCGCCATGCCGTCTACCACGCACAGCGGGCCGACCGGACCACACGCGCGTTCGCGCAGCACTGGCTCGGGTTGGAGCTGGCCGCCAGCGGGGACGAGCGTGGGTTCCTGGAGGCGTGCGAGATCGCCGCCCACCTGGCGGAACATGCCCAGCCAGCCGGGAGCGGGTTCTTCGCACGCTCCCAGGTGCTGACACCCAGCCGGCTGAGCTGGACCACCGGGACCGGTCTCGTGCGCGCGGGGCGGGCGGCAGAGGCGCTTCAGGCGCTGCGGATCGCGCTCTCCTCGTCGGGTCAGTTCTCGACGGTGATCGCGCGGGCCGAGACCGCCGCCGCATGGGTGCTCCAAGCCGAGCCGGAGCCCGCATGCCAAGAGCTGGATCGAGCGCTGGACCTCACGCTCGAGGCCGGCTACGCGAAAGGCTTCGAGCGCATCCTCGGGGTACGCGGCCGGTTCCCCGATCTCTGGGCCGAGCTGCCCTATGTACGCGAGCTGGACGACCGGCTACGCGACGCCGGACGAATACTGCTCGGTCACTCGCGCGCATCCTCGTGGTGAGAGGCGACCATGTCGCTCGACGGGGCGCCGAGCCCGGCAAGGATGGCTCGTTCGACGGGCAGCGCCGCCTCAGGATTGTCCAGTGCGTACGGCTCCTTCAGCCAGACGCTGGGTTGGGACATCATGCGGGGGGTGAGACCCCGGTGCGGCCACGAGGCACGGTGCACCAGGAACGGGTGGCAGAGGTACACGTCGCCCGCCGCTCCGGTGGCTAACGCGGTCTCACGCTGGAACGTCGATGCCGGCAGGTGGGGATCGAGCGACGACCATTCCCGCCCCTCCTCACCAGCCGGGCCGAGCCAGGCGGCCACGTCGAGGTGGCTGCCGGCAAGGAGATAGGTCGGGGCGTCGTCCTCGCTCACGTCGGTGAACAGGAACAGTGCCAGCAGCGCCCGCGTGGGTGAGTGGATGCTGGACCAGTACCGGTCGCCCTTTGGACCGCTGTCGATGTGCCACCCCGCGTATCCCGGATCCGCCTCGCTCGGAAAGCGGACCGGCAGGTTCCCACCGACACCGCGCCTCGGAGGCCACCGCCCCGGGCCGATCAGCTGGTCGTACGCCTCCCAGAGCAGTGGCGAGGTCCCGGCGTCGACGAAGGGGCCGCCCTCGGGGCACGCGATCCAGACGACAGGCCTGCGCCACGTCACGGGATCGTCCCGCCGCACGCCGCGGTTCCCCAGCCTGCCCCATAGGGCGTCGACACAGGCGGCGGCGACATCGGAAGCGACCGCTCCGCGCACCGGGACGAACCCGTGGGTGATGAACCGGCTGATCTCTGAGTCCGTGAGCATGCCACAAGCCTTGCCCCTGGAGGCCATGCGTGCCAGTGATCTCCGCACATGGATGCGCGCCGGACCGCTAGGTCGACGAGCCTTCCACGGGCAGGACGACGCGGAAGGTCGAGCCCTCGCCGAGAACGCTGCTGACGGTGACGCGGCCGCCATGGCGCTCGGTGGCATGGCGGACGATCGCCAGGCCGAGGCCGGTGCCGCCAGCGGCGCGGCTGCGGCCCTTGTCCACGCGGTAGAAGCGCTCGAAGATGCGGCCCTTCTCACTCTCGGGGATCCCGAGCCCGGTGTCGATGACCTCAAGGACGACCTCGCCGCCGCCGCGCCACGCGGCCGTGTGCACCGTCCCCCCGGGCCGGTTGTGCTGGATGCCGTTCTCGATGAGGTTCGCCACGATCACCCGCATGTCCTCGGGGACGCCGATGAGCGCGGCGGAGTCCACGCAGTCGCGGGTCAACGTGACCTGGCGCTCGGCGGCGAGGGGCGCGAGCCGCTCCATCTGGTCCCGGACCAGCTCGGAAAGGTTGATGCGCCGCCTTCCCTGCTCGTATTGCGCGACCGTCTCCTCCATCCGCGCGAGGTCGAGCAGCTCGCGGACCAGCTGCGCGAGCCGTGTCGCCTCACGCTGGAGCCTGGCCACCATGGTGCGCGCGCGGGCAGGATCTCGGTCCAACGCGAAGCCGAGGGAGTCGGACAGCGCGAGGATGCCAGCGACAGGCGTCTTGAGCTCGTGGGACGCGTTGGTCACGAAGTCGCGGCGGATCGACTCGACGCGCCGGGTCTCGGTCAGATCGGTGACGGCGAGGGCGACCTCGTCCTCGCCCGTACTCGAGGCCCGGGCGAGAAGATCCCGGTCGTCGCGGCGCACCTCCACCTCGACCGTACGCCCCGTCTCACTGGTCTCGCTGACCGCTTGAGCGAGCGCATCGACGCCGAGCACCCTCAACGGGCTCCAATCCTCACCGCCGGACCCCAAGGAGAACAGGACTCGGGCGGCTGGGTTCGCGTACGCGAGCCGCCCGGCGCTGAACAGCAGCACCGCCGTGGGCAGGTTGTCGAGCATGCGCTCGACGCGGGCACGCTGTGTCGCGACCTCGGTGTAACGCTCGTGCGTCCATGCTCCCACGGCGGTCAGCGCTCCTCCGAGCCGGCGCCATTCGCGGCTGCCGTCCAGCTCCAGGGCGTTCGGGTCCCGCTCGGCCGCGAGCAGAAGCGCCCAGTCCGCGACCCGCCCCACCCTGCGCTCGGTCGCGACCACCAACCAGCAAGTGATCGTAAACCCCGTGACGGCAGCCACCGCCGCTGCCGGCCTATCGGGACTCGCCCAGATGGCAGCCGCGCCGGCCACGGCCGCTGCCAAGACCACGAGCGAGGTTCGACGGAGCACACTCGCCAGCCTAGTGGCCCCGCATCCGGGGGAGGCATCCGATCACCCCTATGAGAGAGGTCAGTCAGCGAGCTTGTAGCCCACTCCACGAATAGTGAGAATGAGCTCGGGATCGTGGGGATCTTGCTCTATCCTCCCGCGCAGCCGCTTTATGTGCACATCGAGGGTCTTCGTATCACCGACGTAGTCGGCTCCCCATACCCGCTCGATGAGCACGTCGCGCGTGAGCACTCTCCCCGCGTTGCGGATCAGTACCTCGAGAAGCGCGAACTCCTTGGGAGGCAGCTCCACGGAGGTCCCGCGCACGGCGACCTCATAGCGTTCTGGGTCCAAGCGGACGCCGTTCACCTCCATCGGCGACCGTGCGGGGGTGGTCGACCTCTCCTGGCCGCGCCTGAGGACCGCCCTGACACGCGCCACCAGCTCTCGCATCGAGAACGGCTTCGTCACGTAGTCGTCGGCACCCAGCTCCAACCCGACGACCTTGTCGACCTCGGTGTCCTTGGCGGTCAGCATGATGATCGGCACGGTGCTGCTCGCCCGGATTCGCTTGCAGATCTCGGTTCCGGGCACGTCGGGCAGCATGAGGTCCAGCAGCACGAGATCAGGCCGTTCACGCCCGAACAGCGTGAGAGAGCCCTCGCCGTCCCGCGCGGCGATCACCTCGAAACCTTCCGCCCCGAGTCCGTATTCCAGCGCATCGACGATGGACGGCTCGTCCTCAATCACCAGAATCTTGGGCATCTGTCGACGAGTGTACGTTTGCGATGCGCGCCCAAGCCGGCGCGCGGACCCGCCTCGAACAGAGTTCATCTTCCCGTCATCCTGGAGTTGAAGCGGCGTCACCGCTCGTCGCCGCCATTTATGCACGCGAGGTGGCTGGAACCATTCTACGATCGACACGTCATGCCTGAGCTGCGACGCAACTTTCATGAGCACCTGAGAGTCCTGGAAGACGACATTCTGGGAATGGGCCAGCGCGTGCTTCGCATGCTGGCCGGCGCGATGGCCGCGCTTCAACGCCGTCGCGGCGACGAGGCCGACGCGGTGATCGCCGCCGACGATCAGGTCGACGCGGTCTATCGCGCCACGCAGGAGAGCGTGCTCACGATGCTCGCGCTCGAGGCCCCGGTCGCGAGTGAGCTGCGATTGGTCACCGCGCTCATGCACACGAGCATCCGCCTGGAGCGGGTCGGCGATCTATGCGTGAACATCGCGCGGTACGCCCGGCAGTCCGGGGAGCTCGCGGGTGACGCCGAGGTGAGGCGGGTGCTCGAGGAGATGGGCACCCATGCCCGTCGCCTTCTCGAGCGGTCGCTGCAGAGCCTCGCCCACCGGGACGTCGCGTTGGCCCTACAGCTCGCCGAGCTCGACGATCCGCTCGACCGCCTGAACGCGGGCCTGCCCCCGCGGCTCGTCCAGCTCGGCGCCGGCGACGCGCAGCGGCTTGACTGGGCGTTCCATACGGTGCTGGTCGGCCGCTACCTCGAGCGCATCGGCGACCATGCCGTTGCGATCGGCCAACAGGTCGTCTTCTACGCCTCCGGCGCCGCCGAATCAGCCACTACCCCCCGCATCGTGCAGAGTTAGGCCGCAGGCCTTATGGCCAGGATTCGGCACGCATGCGTGCCGAATCCTGGCCATATGCCGTTTCCTGGCCCTTAGCCTCGATGTTTCATCCCGGCCGTCGGGCGCCTACCCGGAGGCGAAAAGCTCGCGGAAGCGGGTGCGGTTGTCGGGGGCGTCGAAGGCGGTGAAGGTGGCGGCGAAGGCGTGGCGGGCCCGCTGCTGGCGGTGGCCGAGCTGGTCGACGAGCAGGGTCATGGCGGACAGCGTGTCGGGAGAGCCGATCCCCTCTTTGCTCATCTCGCGCGCGAACCGCCGCAGATCCCCGGCCTGGACCTCGCAGTCCTGGAACTCGCCGAGGTTTTCTTGCAGCGCCTTGAGCTCGCCGACGAGCCGGTTCACGGCCTTGGGTGGGGACAGGTCGCGGAACGCCTCCAGCAGGTAGCGCAGCCGCTTGCAGCGCTTCCGCAGCTCGTGCAGCTCACCCGCGGCCGTCGAAGGGCCGATCGCCCTGCCCTGGCGGGCCACGCGGCGGTACGCGCGCCAGATCCGGTCGCTCGTGACCTCCGACGCTGGCTGCTGGCCCTCACCGGTCGCGCCGGAGCCCAGCCCGCGCCATGAGGCCACCACCGCGCGGTAGCGAGGGGTCGCCAGCTGCTGGCCCAGCTCGGCGTAGGCAGCGCCTCGCTGGCCCTCAAGAAACTCGCGGAGTGGCTCGAGGTGCGGGCCGGCGCCTGGCGGAAGGCTGGCGGCGTACGAGGGGAGGTCGAGGAGATATACGTCGAGGTCGCGGGAACGCCCGGTGACACCCTGCAACCAGGCCAGCTCGGGGCGGAGCTGCGCCACGGCCACCGAGTCCAGCGCCCCGCGAGAGGAGGAGAGGATCGAGCGAGCGCGGCGTATGGCGACCCGGAAGTCGTGGAGGAACTCGCTGTCGACGTCGTGACGCACGCCGTCCTCGTTCGCGAGCAGCGCCTCGAGCAGGGCCTCCAGGACGCTTCGGAACGCCTCACCGGCACAAGCCTGGGAGGGCATACGGACCGTGAGCTTCGAGGAGTAGTCGCCAGGCCGGCGACCGACAGAGCTCAAGGCGCGGTGGTAGAGATCGTCCTCGCCTGGCACGAGACCGTAGTCGTCACGAAGCTTGGACAACCAGCGGCGGAGCGGCTTCGGGCGGCTCTTCTGAGGAACCAGCCTCAACCGGTGGCCCAGATCCCCACCGCCCGGGCTGGACGGCGAGGACACGGACTCCTCTTCGATCGCGAGCACGGTCTGAGAGTCCGCGTCGAGAACCCGGCCCGCGCGTACGTGGGAGGAGGTGGTGACCAGCGGCAAGAGCGCGCGCACGTCCGCGACCGGCGCGAGGTCCCGCTGGAGCGCGCTGTCCGGGAGGTCGGACGCGAACCGCGGCACCTTGGCGATCGGCACGCGGCCCGCAAGCTCCCCGCTTTCAAGCCGCGCCGCCTCGAGCCAGGCCTCGCCCGCGGCGACGTCGTGCGCGAGCACCAGGCCGGCGCGGTACAGCCGCCAGTCGAAGGTGTCGTAGTAGGTGCGCATGACGATGCGCTCTCCGTCTTGCGTGAACCTCCGGTCGCCCGCCAGCTCGCCCACGACCTCGTCCACGCGGAGATCGTCCGGTAGGGCAATGAGGTACTGTGAGCGCACGCCGACCTCCGGGGACACAACGACAGCGAGCCGCGTCGCCGAAGTGTGGCCCCGCGGCCGCGATCCCGCAAGAAGCGTGCGCCAGGCTTACGCGAAGCCGCCGTCTCCCTGGCCGGCCCCCGACGGGGTAACACCCTCTGAGGCGTCGAGCCAAGCGCTTGATTGCTAAGATCGCGGCATGAAAATACGTGTCACCGGCTTACTTGTCGAGGGCGACAAGATCTTGCTCTTAAATCAAGACACAGACAACGGTCGCAGTTGGTCGCTACCGGGCGGTAAAGTTGAAGAATACGAACCGCTTGATGCCGCATTGATCCGGGAGATGCGCGAAGAAACCGGTTTGGAAGTTGCGGTCAAGAAGCTGGCTTACGTGTGCGACTACTTCAGCGACACTGCGCACATCGTCCATATGACTTTCATGGTTGAACGGGTGGGCGGGACGGTCGGTGACATCGCGGATAACGTCGACACCAAAGAGATCCGCGGTGTCGAATTCGTAGCCCTTCACGAGCTGCAAGACAAAGGTTTCAGTAAACGTTTCCAGGACTTGGCGGTGAACGACTTTCCCGGTTCAGGCAACTACATGGGACCGAAAAGCCGCATAGGTTTGTAATATATACTTAGGAGAGCGCGGCGACAAAGGCGTTCTCTAATTCTCGGAGCGACCATTGGCGTTGCCTCAATATGGCGAAACCTTTCCGCACACTGGCGGCAAGAGCCGCTGTCGACTCCGCCGTAAGATCGGCTTCGACGTCTCGGACGAGCCGGATCCCAACACCGCGCGAGCTGCCGGTAAGGTGGCGCGCCTTCGGGTTTCTGACCTCCTCGACTGTCGCAGGCGTGTTCCAGGCGGCTCCATGCATGAACCGGGTTGCCGGTCCAACAGGGAGGTCTGTGGCAGTTGGTCCGTCCGCACACCAGACTTGCACGTTGCCCACCGCGTGGTGGATGCCGTCCGCCGGAGGGTTTTCTTCCGCCACAGGGAGTACGTCACCGATACGGTAATCGGCGTTGATAGCCTTCAGGTCCACGCGTACCCGCGAGGCCAACGCCCCCATTTCGCTCTTAGTTGGCAGGCGCGCCCCTGCGTAGCGCGCAAAGCAGATCGCGCCGATCCACGTCACCCAATACACCGGATGATGCTCGTATCCCGGACTGACGTAATAGCGCGGCGCAACTCGGTCGAAGTGAATGCGCCCGCCGCGTTCATGCGGCATTGACTCGTTGCAGAGCAACTGGGCCCCGCCGATGACGTTGCGTACACCAGCAGCGCGCAGCCCATTCAAAAAGCGACAGAACTCCAAATTAGTGACGAGCAGGTTGCGCCACAAGAGCTCCAACTGGCGGTCAATAACGAATTCATGTTTTACGCGCCCTAAAGAATGGTTCGGCTGACGCGGTGGCGTCGCTCTCGGCGCCGCCCCTTCGAGCGTGCGGTAGGGCTGCTCGTCGAGCCTTTAGCCATTGCCCCGCCTGTTTCACAACGGCCGGGGCTAGCGATCCGGCCGCACGGCCCAGCATCTGATCGATCTCTGTACGCAAGACCGCGATTTCATCGATTCGGAGGTGCGATAACAGTTTCCGGCTCTTGTTCTGTCGCGTATTGAACATGCCATCATGCATCCCTGCCTCAGGAGTTACACCCTCTGCCCAATGTTGCTGACATTGGCCGAGCGAATCATTGCCCAAGAGTAAGTGCGAAACCGCTGACATAACGCTTGACTGATTGGCAACCGCGTTTTCATATGCGACCTCCACGAATGGCCGTTCCCTCAGTGCGCCTACGAGCAAGAGGGTATTGAGGACCATCATTCTCGCAAGCCTGTGCAGATCCGTAAGAACTTCGCCGTGCATGACGAATTTATAGCAGCTGAACCTCGGGCGCATCACCATGGATTCCAAGTGAGAATAACGCTCAGCATATCCCCATTTATTGAACAAGTCGCCACGAACAAAAGAGCTGGCGATGCCGACCGGGCGTCGGGTCAAGACGATGACCGGCGCGTCGGGAAAGAGTTCAAAATAGCTACCGACCGCGAAAAACAAATTTGTTTCTTTGATAAGTTGCCGCACAGGCCCATACTTTGACAGGACAAAGACAACGAGCCAGTGCCTCGCGTAAGAGTGAAGCCCATGGGTGCGTAGCCATTGAAGAGATACTTGCCGAGAATTAAGCGGAGAAAGGGGATGTGAGGGGTGCAAATGTTGGCGGAATGGTTCATTGCTTAGCTGAACAACATGGCGCACGCTGTCGCAAAACCAATTTGATCCCACCCGCTCGAAGATTCCCATCGCCAGAACGGGTGGAAAGAATTCTTTGTCGATTGCTGCCGCAGCACGACGCATCGCTGACAGCTCTCGATCGATCTCTTCCATGAGGGGCGGAGATGAGCGAACACTAGTCCTGCGAAACATGTTCAGTTCCTTCTCGCTAACCCGAAGCGGCTACAAACATGGGTGAGCGACGCTCCGATATCAGGATGTTTGTGTCTGCGCATGATGGATGACATTGGAAGCGGCGCATGCCGGCTATGCGCCTCCTGAATAACGTGCGCCGGCCGTACGCGCCGGCCTAGACTTGCTCCGATCCCGTCGGTTCACTCTTCGAGCAGCGGAGCTACTTCCATGGATCTTCGGCGCGAGGCACGCTGTCACCGCTGCGGCACCCGATTAGCACAAGACAACGTGGGCGGCTATTGCTCACCCTGCCAGACGGCGACCCGGGATAGATTCGCGGATCCTCCCGACTTGCCCACCGGCTTCTGGGACAGCGAAGCGATGCTGGAGGCGCTGCGCAGTCGCCACATGGGCCGCGTCATCCGGGTGTACCGGTGTCATCCATTCCACGGCCGGCGCCCGCTCCCGCAAGGTGTTGTGGCAGCGTGGATGGGGATTTCCCAGTGTCAACTCAGCCGCATCGAGAACGGTCCGCCTATCGTGCACCTCGACCGGCTCATCTACTGGGCTCGCCTGTTGCGTATTCCGTCGTCATGCTTGTGGTTCACGCTTCCCGAAGATGAGCAAGAACTCATGCCCCATGCACGCTTGCCATTCCCGATGGGAGATCCGCCTACACCCGCGTCTGTTGAAGATGTTGATGCCTCCTTGTGGTGGGCTCCTGCCGATATCATTGATGTCGTGAGTCACTTCACGAAGAAGGACCTCACATTGGACCGGCGCGAGATGACACGGGCGGTCGCGAGCGTGATCTTCGGGGGTGCATTACTGGAACCGTTGGAGCGCTGGCTATCCGGGGGTACTGAGGAACCGTTCAGTGGTCGGCCCGGCGGTATCGGCTGCCACGAAGTAGGGCAGATAGAGCATGCCGCTCGGCTCTTTCGTAGCTGGGACGACCAATTCGGCGGCGGATTACTGCGAAAGGCCGTAATCGGCCAACTGAATGAAGTGGCATTTGCTTTGCGCGCCTTTCACCCTAAGCCCTTACGAGGCCGTCTGTTCGGAGTGATGGCTCAGCTTGCCGAAACAATAGCGATCATGTCATGGGACTCTGGGCAGCAAGCACTTGCGCAACGTTACTACATCTTGGCCTTTCGAGCTACGAAGGGCGCCGGTGATCGCGCCTTTGGCGCAAACGTCTTGGCAGGCATGAGCCGGCAATTGTTGTACTTGGGTCACGCCAACGATGCATTGGAACTCGTGCGATTGGCGCAGGACCACTCGGTCGGTTATGCTACCGCGTCCATCCGCGCCATGTTGCACACCCGTGAAGCTTGGGCTTATGCCAAGCAGGGACGGATCTTGGCGTTCCGACGGGCCACAGCCAAAGCCGAGGACGCGCTTGCCGAGGTTCAGCCGACCGCGGAGCCCTATTGGATCGGGTACTTCGATCGAGCCGAGCTGTCGGGCACAACTGGCGGGAGGCTGCTGGAACTCGCGCATGATCGTCCTGAGTTGGCAGCCGAGACGGCCGGCCACATCCAACATGCAATCGCCACACGCCGGCCCGGTCGCCTGCGTAGTGCGGCGCTCGACCAGATCGGGTTGGCCGAGGCGCGGTTGGTTCAAGGAGAGCTGGAAGAGGCCGCACGCCTCGGGCAGCTGGCCGCTGGGGTCGTGGAGCAAACGCCGTCGGATAGGGTACGGGTCAAACTTAACAAGCTGTACCGGTACACGACGGCCTACGCTCACGTGCAGGCGATCGCCAGCCTGCGTGACAGGGTAAGGCCGCTGCTGAAGTCATAACCCAAGGCATGGAGCAGAGACACGCAACAGGAGAGAGCCCTTGCCACGGATTGGCATTACCGGCCACATGAACCTGACGCCCGCGAGCGTGGCGCTCGTGGACGAGGCGCTTAGGGAGGCCCTTGGCCCCTACGCGGGGGACGACCTCGTCGGGGTTAGTTGCATCGCTCGAGGCGCGGACTCCATCTTTGCCCAAGCCGTGCTCGACCTTGGCGGCACGCTGGAGGTGGTGCTCCCTACATCCAGCTACCGGGACCAAAAAGTCGAGCCCGACCACGCTCCGCACTTCGACGAGTTGATGCGCCGGGCCGCCACTGTGCGCATGCTGCTGTTCGCGGAGACTAACCCAGAGGCTTACGAGGCGGCCAACCAAGCGCTCGTGTCATCGTGCGACCTGCTCTTCGCGGTATGGGACAGCAGGACAGGAGATAAGGGCGGTACAGCATCGGTGATCGACTACGCCCGCTCCCAAGGTGTGGCGGTACATGTCGTTTGGCCGGACGGAGCAGCGCGCGGCTAAAGGGGCCGCGAGGGACATGCCTGCGGTGGACGCAAGCGTGCCGGATCGAGGCCTTGCAGTCTAGATCCCTGACCGGCCCGCGCCCGAACGTATATGACGCATACGTCCCCACTCATGGTCAACGGCTCACCGCGATCACAGGGTGACAGCACGCACCGACCGAACCTCTCAAGCTGCCAGGTCTGGAGAGATAGGAGAACGAACCATGACGACCATGCCTGACACCGTGATCGTGGGTCATCGGGCAGCGCAGATTCGCGAGCTCGTACGCGGCAGCGAGGAGTACGACCGATTGGCGGAATCCACACGGATGTACCCAGAATGCTGGGCGACCTTCACCGGCTATCCGATCATTGCGCGACGGGATCTGGCCACTGATGCGGAGCCACTGTTCGAAGAAGCCCTTCGAGCCCTGTGCCTCAAGGCAGCCGTCTATGAGCTGACTCACGGCGACGAGGCCGCAGCGGAGCTGATCGTGGCCGCTCCGGTCGACGAAATGGTCCACGCGATCCTCGCCCAGTACACGCTGTGCGTGCGGATGACCCAGGGGCTTGGGATCACGTTCGTCCACATGACCGACCGAGAGCGCTTCGGTTACCGGAACGACGGCTACACACATCGGTGCTACGTCGCCGCTGGCTGGGGGGAGCCGAACGAGCGGTACTGGATCGACGCAGCAGAGACCGGCCGCAGGATGAGGATGTTGGACGCTCGGTACACCAGCATCGGCATCCACGACTCGGGCAGGCGTCATGACATCGACTTCAGCCGAGAGCCGGTCTCAGCGCTCGGTTAACTGGCAGGACAGGACGCGGCGCATCGCCGCTACAACGTCCTTCGGCGTGAACCGCTGGCTGGCAATGGTCTCCGCTCGGTGAAGGGCGGAGGCCAGTTGGCTCGGCTCCGCGACCCGCAACATCGCGATCAGCCAGCCCTCCAGGTCCGTCACGTCCTCTGGTAACTCCAGCGCCCCCGAGCTGGGCACTGGCAGCGTGCCATCTGCCGCGGGCAGCGGGTCATTTCCGCTGGCGTAGCGGCCTGGCTAAAGCCCAACCCTGAACGGGTGCACACAGACGGCCACGCCGGTTGCCGCGTCGACCCGGTAACCGACCCCTGGGTCGTAACGGCTTTGCCGACTGGGCCGGTCGACGACATCGAACGCCCCAGGTCCGAGGACCTGCGCAGGGCATACCACACAAGTTGCATCGCGCCGCCTAGGAAGGGGCTGCTCGTGAGATGGCATGGATACCCCACCGGTGTGAGAGAGCACTTGGCCGCAGGCTATCAGCCCGACGCCCATGAAAGGAGGCACTCGGAGTCATGACGGTGCTTTCCATGCCTCGACACCCCGTCACATCAAAAGCGCTACAGATGGCTCGCACTTGGTGTGCCGGCTACGTCATCGATGGCGCACCGGCGCTGTGGCATGCCGTACGGGTCGCGCTCACGCTAGGCGAACACATCCCCGATGCCACTCCCGAGCTGGTCGCCGCGGCATTGCTCCACGATGCTCCGGAGTTCGCGCCAGCGAATGAAGACCTCGACACCATGCTCACGGCCCAACTCGGCCCTTCCATCGCCCGAGTCGTGCGAGCCATTGAGCGTGAGCATCAAGCCCTCTCCCTGCAGGCCGAACCGGCAGTCCCTATCGATGACCTGGCGACCCTGTACGTCAGCGCAGCCGACAAGATCGTCAGCCTCACGTCGATCCTGCGCCGCGCGGCGACCGCCAACGATCCCGGCAGTTACTGGCAGACGCGAGGGCCGTTCCTGGCACTGGTGCCGTATTTCCGTCTCTTCTCGACGCTCGCAGGCCCTCATCTGCCGGCCACTATGGCTGCCGAGCTCGAAAGGTTGGTCACCACCGCCGAGCTTGCGAGGTGCCGCGCTGGGCTGCCTCCCCAGGGCGCAACTGCGGCTAGCCGCGCGCCAATCTGAGCGCGCGCCGTGCCGGGTTTTAGCCGAAGCGGCCGGTTACGTAGTCCTCTGTTCTGGGGTCGCCGGGGTCGCGGAAGATCTTCTCGGTGACGTCGAACTCGACAAGGCGGCCAAAGCGGGTGTCTCCCTGGCCGTCCTCGACCTCCGCGGTAAGGAAGGCGGTGCGGTCGCTCACGCGGGCCGCTTGCTGCATGTTGTGGGTGACGATGACGATCGTGTAGCGCTCCTTTAGCTCCTGCATGAGGTCCTCGATCCGGGCGGTCGCGATCGGGTCCAGCGCGGAGCATGGCTCGTCCATCAGGATCACGTCGGGGTCGACGGCGATCGCGCGGGCGATGCAGAGCCGCTGCTGCTGGCCCCCGGACAGGCTGTAGGCGCTGTCGCGCAGCTTGCTCTTCACCTCGTCCCACAGCGCCGCCCGGCGCAGGCTCGTCTCGACGACCTCGTCTAGGTCGACCTTCATCCCGTTGACCTTCGGGCCGAACGCGATGTTGTCGTGGATCGACTTGGGGAACGGGTTCGGCTTCTGGAACACCATCCCGATCCGCCGCCGGACCTCCACGGGGTCGACCTCGCGCGCGTAGAGGTCATGCCCCTGGTAAGAGAGCGTGCCCTCGACCCGGGCCGTCGCGATCAAGTCGTTCATGCGGTTGAGGCACCGGATCAGCGTCGACTTGCCACAGCCGGACGGCCCGATCAGCGCGGTGATCTCCTTGCGCAGGATCGTCATGGACACGTCCACGACCGCGGGTTGGCTGCCGTAGAACACCGACACGCCCGCCAGCTCGAACACGGCCTCCGCGGCCGGCGCTGGGGTCGCGTCCGTGAGCTTGCCCGGCGTCCGGACATCGGTACCCACGTCGGCCTTGGCTCCGACGGCCGCCGGTCGTTCGCTCATCACCATCTCCTCGCGTACCGGTTGCGGAGCAGGATCGCGCTTGCGTTCAACAGCAACAGCACGACCATGAGCACGATGATCGCCGCGGACGCGGCGTCGACCTTGAACCCCGTCTGCGGCCGGCTCACATAGCCGAAGATCTCGATGGGCAAGGCGGTGAACGCCTCGAAGGGATGCCAGAACTCATTATCCGCGGCCCTCGTCCCTACCGCTCCCGCGACGAGGATCGGGGCCGTCTCACCGATCGCCCGGGACAGTGACAGGATCGTCCCCGTCAGGATGCCGGGCAACGCCGCGGGGAGCAGCTGCCGCCACGCGACCTGCAACGGTGTCGCGCCAAGCGCGAGCCCCCCGTCGCGGATGGCCCGCGGCACCGCTCGGAGCGACTCGCGGGAGGCGACGATGATCACCGGCAGGATCAGCAGCGCCAGGGTGATGCTGCCGGTGAGCAGGCTCCGCCCTCCCGTCAGGGGCGCGAGCACGTACACGAAGATGCCGAGGCCCAGAAGTCCGTAGACGACCGAAGGCACCGCGGCGAGGTTCGCGATGTTCGCCTCGATCAGCCGGGTGAAGCGGTTGTCGGGAGCGAACTCCTCCAGGTAGACCGCCGCGCCTACACCGATCGGGAAGCCGATCACGCCGACGAGCACCATGAGGGACAGCGTCCCGGTCAACCCCGCCCGGATACCCGTCCGCTCGGCGAAGCGGCTGGAGTAGCTCGTCAGGAAGTCGAGGCTCAACCGCCCGGCACCGTCGATGAGGATGTCCACCACCAGCACGGCGAGGACGAGCACGCTGACGGCCGTGCCCACGAACAGCAACCTCGCGAACACTCGCTCCCTGCGGGTCCGCTCCGCGGGGGCGACCAGCTGCGAGACCGCCCGCCGGGCGTTGCGCTCGGGCGTCGATACCACCGCCATCAATAGACCTCCCGGAAGCGCCGCACGAACCGCTGCGCGACGACGTTGACGGCAAAGGTGCTCAAGAATAAGAGCGCGCCGACCGCGAAGATCGACTGGTACGTCAGTGACCCGCGGGGAGACTCGCCGCCGACCGCCTGGACGATGTACGCGGTCATCGTCTGGATCTGCACGAACGGGTTGAGGGTCATCTGCGGGAGGTTGCCCGCCGCGATCGCCACGATCATCGTCTCGCCGATCGCCCGGCCGATCCCGAGGATCACGGCCGCGACGATGCCGGACAGCGCCGCGGGGAAGACGACCCGCAAGACGACGTGACGCTTCGGCGAGCCGAGCCCGTAGGCGCCGTCGCGGAGGCTCTGTGGCACCGCCGACATCGCGTCCTCGGACAACGATGCGATCGTGGGGACGATCATGATCCCCATCACGATCCCCGCGCTCGCGGCATTGAAGATCTGGACGGTCGACAGCCCGAAGATGCCACGGAGAACCGGTGTCATGAAGGTCAACGCGAAGTACCCGAGGACCACCGTCGGGACGCCCGCGAGGACCTCTAGTACCGGCTTCAGCACCTTGCGGACCCTCGCGGGAGCGTAGTCCGACAGGTACATCGCCGAGGCAAGCCCGAGTGGCACCGCGATGAGCATCGCGATACCGGTGACGAGCAGCGTGCCGTTGACCAGCGGGAGCACCCCGACGTGGAAGGAGTCCAGGTCGGGGTTCCCGAAGGGCTGCCAGACGGTGCCGGTAAGGAACTCCCGTACCGTGACCGCCGGGTGGCCGAAGAAGGCGCTCGCGTCGGCGAACACCACGAAGACGATGCCCGCGGTCGTCAGGACGGAGATCGCGGCGCACAGCCAGAGCAGCGCCATCACGACGCGCTCGCCGTTTCGCCGCCGTGCCTGGCGAAGCGGCGAGGGGCTAGAACGCTGCCGAGCGCCGACGCCGCTGGGGGCGTCGGCGCGTGCGGTGCTTGCCATCGATGCGGCTCCTATCGCGTTGGGTTAGCCGGCCCCGGCGATCGCCTGCTCTAGGACCATCTGCGCCTCGGCGAGGTCGGCTTCGGGCTCGGGGATGTAGCCGACGTCAGCGATGACGCCGCTGACGGTGTTGAGATAGAACGTCACGAAGTCGGCCACCCGGGGCTCGGCCAACGCGTCGGTGCGCACGTAGATGAACAGCGGCCGCGTCAGCCCGTAGCTGTCGTCCTGCGCGGTCTCCACGCTCGGCTCGACGCAGCCCTCGCCCGCGTCGTACGCGAGCGCCTTCAACTGGTCGGCGCTCGCCTGGAAGAAGGCGAACCCGAAGTACCCCCAAGCCCCCGGCGTCCCGATGACGCCCTGGGCGATGATGTTGTCGTCCTCGGAGCTGTTGTAGTCCTGCCTGGGTTGCTCGATGCCGGCCGGCTCTAGGACCGTCTCGTTGAAGAAGTCGTAGGTTCCGGAGTCCGCGCCAGGGGCGAAGACCGCCAACGGCTCGGCCGGGAAGTCGGGTCTCACCTGGTCCCAGCTGGTGGCACCATCTGGGCCCCAGATGGCCTGGACCTCCTCTGTGGTGAGGCAGTCGACGAACTGCACGTCGGGGTTGGTGACCATCGTGAGCGCGTCCGTACCGACCCTTAGCTCGACGTACTCGATACCGTTCTGCGCGCACAGGTCGGCCTCTTCCTGCTCGATCGGCCGTGACGCGTCGGCGATCTGGATGTCGCCGGTGCCGCAGAAGCGTTCAAACCCACCCCCGGTACCCGACCGGCCGACGTTCACGACGACATCTGGCGCCTGGGCGCGGTACTCCTCCGCGACGGCGAGCGTAAGCGGCTCAACCGTCGACGACCCGTCGATCTCGATGCTGCCCGACAGCTCACCGCCCTCTGTCGCGTCGGTACCGAGCGCTGGCGCCTCCTCGGTCGCCGGGGGCTCGGCGCCCCCACATGCCACGGCGACCAAGGCCATGACACAGATCCCTATTCCCACCCGCCACGTTCGACGCATCCCGCTTGCTCCTCTCGCTTCTTGATCGAGCGGGGCCGCTCCCCCGCCAGGAGATCCAACGACCCCGACCGTAGGTCCCGCGCTTGCTGGGCCAATGAATGGAAGATGAACACTCCCTGTCTCACTCGGGAAGTTCATCGCTCTCCAGCCGCTCTCCGGGCGCATGCCGCACTCACCCGACCGGGCGAGCCACGCCTCCCCCTAGGAAAACGAACGCGTCTAGCCCCTCGCTGTCGCCGAGGTAAACGGAGCGGAAACTTCCGCCGACCTGTATTTCTGTAGCCATCAGCGCTTCACAGGGTTCGGGCCACTTCATACGATGACGACGCCCGCGTTCGCGCGCTTGGATCCGCCGCTCATGAACACGCCGCCGCTGCCCTCATCGCAACGCTGATCGACTCGACGAATAGACGAGGAGGACTCATGAGTCTACTGGCCATGGACGCCCATCGGCTCCAGCGCGCGAAGCGCGCGTTCACGACCCGGCATGTCCCGCCCGAGGCGATGGCACGCGTGCTCACCTCGCCGACAAGCCCGCGGCCAGGCGATCTCGTGCTCGCGCGAGTCGGTGTCATCGGCGAGCACCCGTGGATCGAGCGCCCCGACGGCCGCCGGGCGACGTTGTTCCCGGACGACGAGATCGTGGTGTGCTATGGCCATCGCTACGCCCCCGACGTGTTCGAGGCCGAGGTGCCCGACGACCTCGGGCAATGCCATCTCGTCGCGGGCGGCGGCATCGCCGCCCGCGTGCGATCGAGCCATGCCTGCTGTGCCCCGCCGACCACGATCGTGCCCGTCGGACTGGTCGCGACCGCGGAGGGGCAGCGGATGAACCTGCGGGACTGGGCGCTGTCCGCCACGGCCTCATCGGTCGGCTTCCCACCGATCGTCGCGATCCTCGGGACGGCGATGAACTCGGGGAAGACCGACACGGCGGCCCACCTCATCCGGGGCCTTGTGCGCGCGGGCTACACCGTCGGTGCCGCCAAGGTGACCGGCACCGCCGCTGGCCAAGACCTGTGGCTCATGGCCGACGCGGGGGCCAGCCTCGTGCTCGACTTCACCACCGCGGGCCACGCCTCGACGTACCTGCTCGATCCGGGTGACGTCATCCGGGTGTTCCAGACGCTTACGAGCCACCTCGCGGCGCAGCCGATCGATGCGATCGTGCTCGAGGTTTCAGACGGGGTGTTCCAGGCCGAGACCGCGGCGCTGATCGCCTCCGCCGCGTTCGCGGAGCGGGTGGGCGCGGTCGTGTTCGCCGCCAGCGACGCGCTAGGGGCGGTCGGCGGCATCGCGCGGCTGAGAGTCCTCGGCCTGCCCGTGGTCGCGGCCGGAGGGTGCGTGACGCGCTCTCCCCTCGCGATACGGGAGGTGGAGCAGGCGCTCGACCTGCCGGTTCTGTGCCGAGCCACGCTGAGCGAGCCCGGTGTCGCCGCCCAACTCGTGCCTGTCGCGTCGCGGACGCACGATGGCGTCTCGGCCGCGTGAGGGGCAGCGGGCTCGGGGTACGGCACTCGTGTGCGGCGCAGCGCGCCGCCTCCCAGAGCCACCGTCTCCGACGCCTCGACGACCGTCCCGGTTCATCCAGGGTTCACCTCTGTGGGGCATGCTGTTGCGCCGGATGCCTGACTGGCTGAGCCCTGAGACCCGCCGCGGCATGGAGGCGGTGACGGCGCAGCTCGTGGCCCAGTTCGCGGGCACGTTCTCCCGCGAGACGGTCGAGGGTCTGGTCGGCGATACCCTTGCGCGTTGGCCGGTCATGCCAAGCCAGCATTTCCTCCCGGTCGTGATCTACCGGTTCGCCCGCGACCGGCTCCGCGCGATGGGGCAGACCGAGGGCGCGATCACCAAGGAGCGGCCACGTGTCCTCTTCGTCTCCTCGCGTGACGGAGCCAGAAGCCAGATGGCCGCCGGCCTGCTCTCGAGGGCCGCGGAGGAGCGCGTCGACGTCTGCTCGGCGGGCGTCACGCCGGCCCTCGAGGTCGACCCCGCCATCGTGGCTGTGCTGGCCGAGGTCGGTATCGACCTTCGGGCCGCGTTCCCGAAGCCGCTGACGGACGAGATCCTGCATGCCGCCGATCGCGTGGTCACCATCGGCGGCGCGGACCCGCACCCGGCCTTGGCTACGGCGCGCGCCGCCGACTGGGACGTTCCCGACCTGGCCAGGCGCTCCCTCGATGAGCTCCGCGAGATTCGCGACCACCTCGACCGCCGCGCCAGCGACCTGCTGGATAGCCTCGGTCTCTGACCGACGCCGTTCTTCGTCTTGTGGCCAGGATTCGGCACGTATGCGTGCCGAATCCTGGCCATTAGTCAGGGACTTAGCGGCGGAGCGGCTCGTTCAGCGGCAGGATGCACCCTGGCATGCGGCAGCGGTCGATCGCGGCGAGGTCAACCGTCGGGTCGATCAACGGCGCGGGGTTGCGACCGTTGAGTGAGACCATGGTGCGGGCGCGTACCTCGACGCCGTCCAGACCGTAGCTCGCCCAGCGATGCGCGAGCTCGTGGGCGTACTGCAGGATGAGCTGGGGATGGGTGGCGACATCGGCGTACTGCCAGGTCTCCAAGCGGTCACGCGGATCGACCAACCACTGTTGCCTCGAGGCACGGTCGGTGACGGCGTAGATGACCTCGCCGGATTTTGTCCGCAGCTTCATGTGCCAAGAGAAACGGTGCCCCTCCTCCGTCCAGTTCACGTCGCCGGGGTAGGCGTAGTGGCGCAACGGGAGCATGAGCTGCACCACCACGTACACGCCGAGCAGCGCGGCCACCCCCCGGCCGTACCCGTTGGGCGGACCGGCGGCAGCGCGCCGGCCGGGCGCCGGAAGGCGCAGCAATCGCCTCGGCCAGTCGGGCTCGCAAAAGATCAGCGTGCCCGCCATCGCCAGCACTGGGAACACCCCGATGATGAACAGGCGCGCGTTCAACAGATGGAACCCGGCGAGCGCGACGAGCGCGAGCACGCGCGTCCGCCGGTAGAGCAGCAGCGGGACCGCAAGCAGGTCGAGGGCGGTGCCCAGCCAGGCCGCCACCAGGCCCGCGGCCGGCTCGGTGAAGAAGGGGCCGAGGACCGGGAAGTCGGCTCGGTCCGCGAGCCACATCCTCATCGGCTCGCCCGCCAGCCAGTCCGGTGCGAGCTTCGCCACGCCGGCGTAGAAGTACATGACGCCGACCTGGAAGCGGAGGAGCCAGAGCGCCCACGCTGGCACGTAGTCGCTGCGGATCGCGGGGCGCAAGGCCGCGTCCACTGACCATTGCCGGTGCGCGGGCACGATCGCGAGGAGACCGAGGATCAAGATGATGAAGTAGAAGTGGTTCAGGTACCGGGCCTGCTCCAGCAAGAACTGGTAGGTGAACGCCAAGGCCAGCAGCGGCGCGGCGAGACGGTAGGCGGCCCCCAGCGTCACGAGCACGGCGAGCAGCCCGATGACCGCCCACGAGCCGTACATCCCCGCGGCGGGCAGGTGCGGGAGCCAGCCGAACCCCGGATAGGGCAGGTTGAGCTCCGGTGCGATCCAGTACCTCGAGATCCACCCGTGACTGAAGTAGCGCGAGGTCTCCCAGACCAGCACGAGCCCGAACATGACACGGAACGCCACGAGCCCCGCGATGTCCACTGGCTTAAGCAGTGCCTCGTGCAGACGGGCAGCACGCTCCTGGAACCTCAAATGGCGATATCTCCCTTAGACGCCGACTGCACTGTGCAGAGTTAGTCCGGTATCTCGGACCAATCCTGCACAGTGCAGGGAGCGGGCACGCCTGTCCGCTCGGGCTACTCCTCGTTAGGCGAAGTCGATCGAGCTGTACTCCATCAGCTTGTCGAAGGTGTGGCGAGCCTTGACGTAGCGGACGGTGCCGCTCTTGCCGCGCATGAGCAGCGACTCGGTCGTGGCGCCATGGGCGATGTAGTTCACGCCATCGACGAGATCGCCCTCGGTCACCCCGGTGCAGACGAAGAACGTGTCGGTGCTGGAGACCAGGCGGTCGGTGGTAAGCGGCTCGTCGAGGTCGTAACCGAGCTCGCGGGCCCTCTGCGCCTCCTCGTCGTTGCGAGGCCAGAGCTTGCCGAACATCTCCCCACCCAGGGCTTGCACCGCACAGGCGGTCGTCACGCCTTCGGGCGTCCCGCCGATGCCGAGCAACGCGTCGATGGGCTTATCGGGCATCGCCGCGAGCAGGCCGGCGGCGACGTCGCCGTCCATGATCAGGCGGAGCCGCGCTCCGGCCTCGCGGACCTCTTGAGCCATCTGTGCGTGCCGATCACGGTCTAACATCACCACGAGCAGGTCGTTGACACGCTTCCCTTTGGCGTACGCGAGCCTGGCGAGGTTCCGGGCCACGGAGGCGTCGATGTCGATCGCGCCTCTCCCGTCGGCGCCCACCACCCACTTCTCCATGTAGACGCACGGCCCGGGGTCGAACATCGTGCCTCGCGGCGCGGCGGCGATGACCGAGATCGAGCCTGGGCGCCCTTGCGCGAGCAGGCGCGTGCCGTCGATCGGGTCGACAGCGATGTCAACCTTCGGCGGGTGACCGGTGCCGATCTGCTCGCCGTTGTAGAGCATGGGCGCCTCGTCCTTCTCGCCCTCGCCGATCACGACGATGCCCTCCATCTCGACCGTCGAAAGCATGAGCCGCATCGCGTCGACCGCCGCTTGGTCGCCCGCCTCTTTCTGGTTCCGCCCCAGCCACCGCCCCGCCGCGAGCGCGGCGGCCTCGGTGGCCCGCATGAGCTCCAGGGCGAGGTTGCGGTCAGGTTGCTGCGGGTTCTTGACCATGACCACGCTCCTGAGTCTTGCGCCTGGGGCGAGCTTACCGGGCTAGTCCGGGGGCGAGAAGCCTCTCAATTTGCGATCTCTTCGCGGAAACCGACTCAGCAAGGTGGGGAGCGGGCATAGTCTGTGCGAATCATGGACGACGACGTGCTCCGGAAGCTCGAAGAGGAAGAGCGTGCGCACCCGGTCAGCCGCGTCGAGTTTCACGCGCAGCTCGACGAGCTCGACGGTCGGCTGGTCGAGATCGCGCAGCGGGTCGCCGAGGAGATCGTGCAGGTCACGACGGCGTTCCTGCAAGCGGACCACTACGCGGCCGACCAGCGCATCAAGGCCGCCTCGGCGATCCAGCGAGCGTGCGTCGAGCTGGAGGAGACCGGTTTCGTGATACTCGCGCGCCAGTCACCGGTCGCCGGTGACCTCCGGCGGGTCATCGCGGTGCTTCGATGCGCGCGCGACGTCCAGCGATCTGGCAACTTGATCGGGCACATCGCCTCATCCCTCACCTGGGTGCACCCGCCGTCGATGCCGAGCTCCTTCCGCCAGGTGATCGGCCAGCTCGGCACGGTGTCCGCCGAGATCTTCGCCAGCGCCGTCAACGCCTGGCGCACGCACGACGCGCTCGCCGCGCCTGAGCTCGAGACCCAGGACGACCAGGTCGACCTGCTCCAGAAGGTCCTCCTCACCGAGTTGTACACCGGCCAGCAATCGGTCGAAGAGTCCGTAAGCCTGGCCCTCCTCGGCCGCTACTACGAGCGCCTCGGCGACCACGGGGTGGAGCTCGCACGCCAGGTCGCCTACTTCGTCACCGGCGACCGGGCTTAGTCCCAATGCCTGCGTCCTCCACTGCCTGCTTGTCTGTTTTTGCGCGCCAGCGCGCAAAAGCTGCAGGGCTTGGGGTCAGGTGGGATGCGACCCCAGCGCTGTCATCGGTGGATCTACGCGAACGTTGGTGGCATGGGCTTTCGGCCTAGGGCTCCTCTGTTGTACACCAGTTGTGACAAGTTCACATGCTGTGACCGGTTTCACGCCGCGTGAACAAGGGCGCAACTCCATGTCCGAAACCCGCTAGCCGGTCAGGGGCCGCCCGGAGCACCGCGCGGGCTTGGGGGTCCAAGGGCAAAGCCCTCACTGGTGTCCTGAGTCTTAAGTTCGTCGGTGTAATCGACTTCAGGAAAGAAGTGCGAAGCCCCCAGGGTGTCGGCGTGCCGGGAGTGCGGCTTTCCTCCGCATTCGGAGGAAAGCCGCGGGTCAGCGATATGGGTCTATCTTTCGGTGCCGAATTCCTGAAGCAGGACACTAGGCGTGAACAGAAAGCGCCAGCCGGCCTAATCCTGCGCAGCAGCTCATCACGGCTGGCACCGACACCCCGGGCAACTGGTGGAGATGTTGAGCCCGTGAGTTTGCCGCGCCGTACTGTGCAGGTGTAGCAACAGGGGACCGAACCGCTCGCGAGCCTAGCGAATGGGAGGCGGCTGAGGGGCTGATCTGGCCGCCATGGCCAGCGCGACTACCCAGCCGATCAGTGTCCACCCTAAAAAGAGATTGACGACGATCACCGAGCCTATGTTCGGCACCTTGCGGATTACGGCCACAATAGCCGGTATGAAATATAAGCCAGCGCCGAAAAGCAGCACGAACACTCCGACGCCACCAGCAGGCAACCCATCCGATTGGGCTAGAACATAAGAATTAAAGAACATCCCCCTACCTCCCTCCGTAAACTACCGTATTACATACTAACGTTTTCCTACGCCGTAGCGGTCTTGGAAAAACCCAATCAACCAGGCCATGGCAGTGGGTCAAGGGGGTCGCGAGAAGAGAGTCTTGCCACTCACCGGACCGCCAGAAATACCAGTCACCTCGGGTTAGCCCGAGGCCCGAGAAACTTTGACAATCCGCTGACGGCATCCCACCAAGGCAGAATGCGACTCAGGCGATAGCGTGAACGAGCGGACCGGGGCCGCAGCCGCCGACGCTGCCTTTGATCCGTTGACACCAAGGACCCTCATGGATGAACCGGTGGTGCGACGAAAGCCACTCGACAACAGCTCTACCATAGCAGAGCCAGCGACGGAATGAATGGAGACATGGTGCGTTGACGAGCATGAGAAGACACCAGGGTCATCCAAGGATGCCGAGTGAGAATCGACCGCTCCTGGAGCGACAATAAATGTTCGGGGTACGGCGGGCACAGGATCGCCGTAAGGGATCCATCCACCGCTGGGCGGGTGCCTTAGTGCCGGTCGTCGTGGCGCTCAGCACCGCGATCATGACCTATGCGGGGTTTGCGGTTGGATGGAGCGACGTCCCTAGCCGCACCCAACTCAACTGGGCGATTGCGGCGGCCGGGACCGCGTTCCTTAGCGCCTTGGCGGGACGCCATGTGTCGCGAGAGCGAAAACAGGCGTCGGCCGGAGCCTCGAACAGCGCGGGCCCGCAAGCGTACAACCGCAACCAGATGCTAAGGCGCGTGCGGACGTTCTGGATCGAGGGGGTGCTCGAACAGTCCCTGGAGTCTGTTGCCTGGATCGAGTTGGGTTTGCACCAGCGACCGGACGCCGTCCGCGCCCGCCCGGGGCTGTTGGCTCACTCAACAAGCGGGCGGAGATACGCGCTGCCCGCCCAGATGTCGATGGGCACGATATTTGATGAGAATAGCCAAGCACTGCTCATTCTTGGGGCTCCCGGGTCGGGCAAGACGACCCTCCTGCTCAAACTGGCCGCCGAACTGCTCGAACGAGCCAAAGACGAGGATGCTCACCCCATCCCCGTAGTCTTCAACCTCGCCTCATGGGCCAAGCAACGATCACCACTTACCGAGTGGTTAGTCGACGAGCTTGCCGACGTCTATGACGTGCCACATAACATTGGGCAAGGCTGGGTCGATAATGACCACGTCCTGCCCTTACTGGACGGTCTCGACGAGGTCGCAGAGGTTCATCGTGAGGGCTGCGTGGAGGCGATCAACACCTTCCGCGAGCACTACGGACTCGTGCCTGTGGTGGTGTGCAGCCGGACGGCCGAACATGCGGCCCTGGCGGTACGGCTCCGGCTGTTAGGCGCGGTCGAGATCCAGCCCCTGGGCCGTCTGGACATCTGGACCCACCTCGAGCAGATCGGCGAACCTTTGGCTGGGGTCCATGCCGCCCTGCGGGACGACCCCACGTTGTGGGACCTGTTGAAATCGCCGCTGCTGCTGAGCATCGTGGCGCTCGCTTACCATGACAAACCAGCGACAGATCTGCGGGCCATAGGGACGTTGGAGGAGCGGCGCCAGCGATTGTTTACCGCGTACGTCAGCGCGATGTTCGAGCGACGTTCCCAAGACCCCCGATTTCCCGAAGACAAGACTATTCAGTGGCTGACCTGGATGGCTCGATCCCTGCAACGGCACAATCAGACGGAGTTCTACCTCGAACGCCTGCAGCGCGATTGGTTACCGTCCCTGGCGCGGCAGCGCTTGATGATCGCCGGCTCAGGAGTGGCGGTTGGACTCCTTGTCGGCCTCCTCACCGGGCTGATCCACGACCTGCGGGTGGCGCCCCTTTTCGGGCTCGCCGCGGGATTGTTCTATGGGCTGGGTGAACGGTACGCAGCGTTACCACCCGACGCACGCCTGCGCTGGTCCTGGGAGGGCGTCCGCAACGGGCTTGGCTGGATGGTGGTGGTCGGGTTAGTGGTCGGGATTTTTAACGGGTTGCGCTACGGACTAATCTATGAGCCGCGAATCGGTTGGATCACCGGGCTCGATGGCGTGTTCGCCGGGATGGTCGTCGGGATGTTCCACGGCTTGTCCCCCGGGCCGCCCAATGCGCGCTCACCGGTATCGCATGAGAGAATTCCGCGGTTGTCACGCAGGGCGGTAATAGCGGGGATCATTGTCGGGCTGCTGGCCGCGCTGATCCTTGGAGCGCGTTTCGTCCTCTTCGGGGGGTTAGATCGGGGGATCGTGCACGGGTTGTTCTTTGGGCCACTGTTCTGGCTGGTCACAGGCCTCTTGTTTGAATTGGGAGAACGCTCCGCGGCGATCCGCCCAGCCGCGCACCTGCGTTGGTCATGGTCGGGAGTGAAAGGCCAGCTTGGCGCCACCGTATTGCCTGCGGTGCTCGTGGTTCCAGTCGTGACGCTGTCCGCGGGTCAGGGGCTCGGCCCGGAGGGTGGGTTTGTGGCAGGGGTATTCGCCGGAGTGCTCACTGGAGCGCTTGCCGCCTTATTTTATGGGCTATCACCCGATGAATTGGACAAACCTCCCACGATCCCGAACGAAGGAATACGACGTTCTGCCCGGAACGGCTTGTTTACCGCGCTAGTGGTGGGGTCACCGGTTGGATTGATCTCCACGGCGATTTATGGATCGCAAGTTGGAATGGATGAGGGACTTCTCGCCGGCCTATATTCTGGACTGTACGCCGCCCTTCTCGGTGGCCTCTTTTATGGTGGCATGGCATGCCTCCAACATTTACTCTTAAGAAGTCTGCTGGTGCGTGAAGATCACACTCCTCGACAATACATTGACTTCCTCGACTATGCGACGCAACACCTCTTTCTTCGCAAGGTCGGTGGTGGCTATATTTTCATTCATCGACTATTGTTAGAATATTTTGCCCAACAAGGACCTCACGCTTCCATGGGTTTTAAGGGCGGCCATGGGCGGTAGCGGCGCTCTTCTGCCCAGGCGGCGGGGGTCTCGTTCGCGGGTTGGATCGTGATGCGCTCGATCGGCCAGGCGAGCACGCCCAGCTCGGTGACCGCGCCAGAGAACGCGGTGCACAGCTCGTCGCACCAGGCGTCATCCAGGATGTACCCGTCGAGCCGGAGATCTCGGTGGGCGCGGAAGCGGACGCCGTACGACAGCAAGGCATCGCCGCCGAGTCGGTCGGCGAGCCAGATCACCCTTCCGATGTCGAGGCGGCTCCCGTAGGCCACGCCAGCGGCTTGCAAGACGATGCGGACGGACGTCCATGGGCGCGGCTCATGGATGTCCGTTGGGCCCGTGATCACGACGCGGCTCTTGGAGCCCTCCCAGGTGGGGAGTCCGAGCTCGCCCGCGGCGGACTCGAACTCGTCCTCCAAGCCGTAGTCGAGCAGGTCTTTTCCCGGGTCGTCGCTGCCGTCCCCCTCCATGAAGAGCATGACTCCGTACCCGAGGGTGCCCGTCCCTTCGAACCGGTGGCCAAGCCGGGCGATCGATACCGGGTCGAGCGGGGCGGTGCCCAGCTCCGCAACCGGTCCTCCCGCGGTGACCGCGACCGCGAGCTCCACACACACCTCACTTCATATCGCCATCGAGGGAGCCAGAGCCTTACACGCCGGGCGTGTGACCGGAAGGGGAGAACGGAGGTTCGCCCTATGGCGCCGACGAGGCCGAGATGTCAACGCACACGGTGCCGTCGAACTCCAGGGTGAAGCGCCCGCCCTTACGGCAGCGGACGTCGTCGAGGTCCACACCGTCGCGACCGACGAGGAGCGCGGTCACCGAGGGGATGACGTCACCGTGCGAGCACACGATGACGCGTCCTCCGGCGTGCTCGACGACGATCCGGTTGACGACCGCCACCGCCCGCCCGCCCAGCCAGGCGGACGCCACCCACGCGTCGCCACCATCGTGGACCGGCAAGGTGGTCGCCTCGCCGAGCGCCGGCTCGAGCGCGATCTTCAGGCTCGCCAGCTCCGCGAGAGGCTCGAGCGTCTGGACACAACGGACGAACGGGCTGGAGTAGAGGCCGCTGATCGGTCCGTGCCTCTCGTGAAGCAGGCGGGCCAAGCGGCGGGATTGCACCACGCCCGATTCGGTAAGGGGACGCTCGCGGTCTGCCCTCCCCCACCATTGGTCACGCCGATAGGCCTTCGCGTGACGGACAAGCTCAACGATCGTCATGCGCACGGTGAAAACAGAGCGACCACGTGACCGAGCATATCCGTCACGAGCGCATCTCGCGGACCGCCGGCCGCGGGTTCCGCCCGACTGCGGCTCGGTGACCCAGTCGTAGGAGGACGGTCCCCGACCAACCTGCCATCTGTCGGGCGAAACGTACGTGCGGAAACGAGGTTAGCCTCACGCCGTGGACCTCGAACAGCTCATCTCCGCCATTGGCGCGCTTGGCGTCTTCGCGATCGTCTTCGCCGAGTCCGGCCTGTTGATCGGGTTCTTCCTGCCAGGCGATTCGCTCCTGTTTACCGCCGGGCTCCTGGTGTCTCGTGGGGTGCTCCAGGTCCCCTTGCTCGTGCTGTTGCTTGGCTGCTTCCTCGCGGCGGTGGCGGGCGACCAGGTCGGCTACATGTGCGGTCGGCGCGCCGGAGAGCGGCTGTTCCGCCGGCCGGACTCTCGCCTGTTCCGGCAGGAGTACGTCGAGCGCGCCCAGTCATACTTCGAGCGCTACGGCAGTCGCACGATCGTGCTCGCCCGTTTCATCCCGATCGTGCGGACGTTCGCGCCCATCCTGGCCGGTGTGGGGCGCATGCGGTACCGGACATTCCTCACCTACAACGTCGTAGGCGGCCTGCTGTGGGGAGTAGGCATCACCTCCCTCGGCTACCTGCTCGGCCGGCGGTTCCCCGGGATCGAGCGCTATCTCGCCCCTACGGTGCTCCTCATCGTCGCCGCCTCCCTTATGCCGGCGGCGGTTGAGCTCCTCCGCCGCCGCCCTGTCCGCGCGAGGCAATGACCACGCCTGTGGCACACTGGCCAGGTGCGAGCTGCATTCGCCCACGACGCGGTCATCAGCATGGAACGCGGCGCGGACAGGGACGCCCTGGGAGCGGCGGTTACCGTCGCGCTCTGCGGGGACTGGGACCACGACGGGCCGTGCCCGCTCGCACCTCACAGCACCGGTGCGTGGCGCGATGGCGACGTCGTACACGTCAGGGTCCTCTTTGCCACGGAGCCGGAGCGGGAGCATGAGGCGCGGTACCGCATCGACGCGGGTCTGGCCGCCGGCTGTCTCACCGGGCCCGAAGGTGGAACGACCCGTTGGCGGTTACAGAGTAGCCAGCCCGGCGTCGTGTCCGAGGAAGATGCCGACTGGGCCAGGGAGCTGATCGATCAGGAACGGTCAGGCGGTGAGTGACGGGCGCCGACGTTTGCCCACGCCGCGGACATCGAACAGCTCGTCGCCGCGGTGCTCGGGAAGTACCCAGCTCCTCCGCATACGAAGGAATGTTGCAGCCTCCGGCCGGCGCGCCCGGTCTCGGCCTGCGGCTTCCCTCCGGATTCGGAAGAAGGCATTCTATGGGCCTTGCGGCCCACCCTTGGGTGGATGAAAATCCCCCCGGCCGAGCGCGGTGGCGCCGCGGTCATTTTGGTGTGGGTCCCTTTGGCCTATTTTCATCCCAGCTGGCACCCTGATCCCATGGCGCTCCCGGCCAGGGCGGCGCGCTGGGGACAGGTACCTAGCTGGTGCGCGACGCCTAAGCGTCCCTCGGGTCCCCGCTCGGCTGGCAGTTTCCGAGACCGACCACTGACCAGACGGCGCGCACATCTGGCCAGCTGTCGGCCAGGACACGAACGAACCAGTGCGCATGGCAACATGAGCACTCGACTATGCTGCACATATGTTCGAGCACCAACTCGTCACGGATACGGACAACGCGCCGGTGGCAGGGCGTGAAGCACACGATCTCCCCGTTCACGTGGACAGCTCGGCCGTCGATCTCCCCCGAATGGCCCATACCCCTAGCCTGCTCCAAGCGCTTCGCGCTCCAGTGGGCACGCCGGTGGCCAACTTCGCGATCCGCTCGGCTCGCGATTACGGGATGTGAAATGATTCTCCACCATGAGACGAGTGGTCACCGAGATGCGCCTCCGGCGCGAAACACTGGGGTGGACACGGGCCAAGCTGGCTATCCAGCTGCAGCTTGCATGTGCCGAAGCTCAGAGCGTGAACGGCCACATCGTGAAACGGTGGGAGCTGCGCCGGCACACGCCATCCCCTGTGTTCCGTCGCGCGCTCTGCCGCATGTTCGCCGTAGAGGACATCGCCCAGCTGGGGCTTGGGAATCATTGGTCGGCCCGGTTGCACTGGACGATGGCCACCGATCAGGAAAGGGCGGTCGAGGTGAGAAGGCGCAAGCTCCTCGCGGCCGGGTTGGCGGCCGCGGGAACCGCGTTGCTCCCCCGCGCGCCCGAACTCTTCGCGCCCGGAAAGGTCGACGCTGGCTGGCTCCGTGACGCGAAGCAGGTCACCACGTCGCTCGCGTCCCTGTATAGGACCGTCTCACCAGGCCAGCTACAGGCATCCGTCCATGGCCACCTCGGCATGCTGGTCGCCCATCTCGGCTCGGCGCGCCTTCCGGCGGACCGCACGAGGTTGCACCTCCAGATTGCGGACGCCGCCGCGTTCGCCGGGTGGATCGAGTTCCGCCTCGACCAGCTCGAGGCCGCCGCCCATTGTTTCCACCTCGCCGAGACCCATGCGCGGGAAGCGGGTGACAGGCCGCTGTTGGCGCAGGTGCTGGGGTCCCAGAGCCTCGTGCACTCCACGACGCCGACCGCGGGGCGGCGTGGGAACGCCAGGCGCGCGCTCGAGCTCGTCGAGCACGCGCACGCGACCCTGGGGTCAAGCGCGCCACGGCATGTCCTCGGGCGCCTCATGGGACGTCTCGCCGAGGAGCGGGCCGTGAACGGCGACGGCGCTGGGTGCGCGCGGGCGCTAGAAAGTGCGGCGACCTTGCTGTCTGGCCCCCTCGACGTCGGTGACGACGGCTTCTTCGGCGCGAAGGGGTACCACTCCGCGTGGGACCCAGCCTATTTCGGCGCGTTCGCCGCCACCTGCCAGGTGCACCTCGGTGCGGCCGGAGCGGTGGACGCGCTCGCGCGCACCGCCCGGCACGTCACCGCCCCCGAGCGCACGGCTACGGTTACTGCCGACCTCGCCGCGGGGTACGCGCAAGCGGGCGCCCCCGAGTTGGCGGCACAGACGCTGCTGCGCGCATACGAGCAAGCGGTGCGCGTGCGGTACCCGCTGGGAGTGCAACGCGTTCTGGGAGTACGATCGCGGTTCGAGAAGGAGTGGGAGCGGCTTCCATCGGTACGTGACCTCGACGAGCAGTTGAGGCGTGGCGTGGAGTCGTCGTGACGGAGAGTGCTGGCGTGGAGGCCCAGATCACCCCGACCGCCGATGTCGACCCGCGTGCATGGATCGGCGATGGCTGCACCATCTGGCATCTTGCGCAGGTGCGCGAGGGCGCCCGGATCGGTGAGGGGTGCACGATAGGGCGCGGCGCGTACGTCGATACGGGCGTCCACGTCGGCCGTGGATGCAAGGTGCAGAACGATGCCCTGGTCTATGCGCCGGCGCGGTTGGGCGACGGCGTCTTCGTGGGGCCCGCGGCGGTGCTGACCAACGACGTCTACCCACGGGCGGTGACGCCCCGCGGGGCGGTGAAAGGACCCGACGACTGGGACGTCGCGGGGGTGACCGTCTCCGATGGCGCGTCGATCGGAGCGCGGGCCGTGGTCGTGGGGGGCGTGCGCATCGGTCGGTGGGCAATGGTGGGTGCGGGAGCCGTCGTCACGAAGGACGTGCCGGACTTCGCCCTCGTCGTCGGCGTACCGGCACGGCGGGTCGGCTGGGTGGGCAGGGCGGGCGTCCCGCTGATCGAGGAGGCCGGCGGGACGTGGCGCTGCCCACGAAGCGGCGCGACTTACCTGCTCGAAGCCGGGCGGTTGGTCGAGCCGCCGGCTGCACCCATCCTTCCCTGAACAGGGATCTAGGGGCAGATACGCCCCGAGATCCCTGTTCGGGGTGGCATCGGCCGCCGCCCCTGCCACTGGGGGTGATCGGGGAACAGCTCGCGTAGCCGGGGGTTGGCCTGGTCGGCGGCGGAGAGGACAGGATGCTCGACGGGCCAACGCACCGCCAGGTCGGGATCGTCCCATGCGACCGAGCGCTTGGGCATGCCCGGCTGCCAATAGTCGCTGACGTCGTAGAGGTAGTCGACGGGGCTCTCGCCCAGCGTGCAGAACGAGTTCGCCAGGCCGTCCGCGATGAAGAGGCGGATCTGCTCGCCTGAGGGCGGCTCGCCCAGCGTGAACGTGCGGACCTGCGCGAAGGTCGGCGAGCAGGGGCGGATGTCGGCGATAGCGGCGAACGCGAGCCCGCGCACGACGTACACGAGCTTGTCCCACGGCTCGGCGTGGAAGCCGCGGAGGACTCCTGGGGCGCTGCGGGAGTGGTTGCCCTGGCGGAGCACGGGCTCACGGCCGAGCGCCTCGGCCAGCTCGGAGATCTGATAGGTCTGGAGAAAGAAGCCACGCTCGTCGCCGTGCGCCTGAAAGCGGACGACGTACAGGCCCTCGATGCCGGTCGGCTCGACGGCCATCGCGCTACTGCCCGAACCGCCGGGTCCGCGAGGCGAACTCGCGGAGCGCGCGCAGGAAGTCGGTCTTGCGGAACTCCGGCCAGTACGGGTCGCAGAAGTAGAACTCGCTGTGCGCGGACTGCCACATCAAGAATCCCGACAGCCTGATCTCACCCGATGTCCGGATGATGAGGTCGGGATCCGGCGTTCCCGTCGTGTAGAGGTGCGCGGAGATATGCTCCGGGCGCAGGTCGGCGATGACCTCCTCGAGCGTGCACCCGTCCGCGGCACGCTCCTCGAGGAGGCCGCGCAGCGCATCGGTGATCTCTTGTCGACCCCCGTAGCCGACCGCGACCTGGACGTGGAGGCCGTTGGACTCTCGGGTGTGCTCCTCGGCCTTCTTCAGCGCCTTACGCAGTGAGTCGGGGAGGGTATCGAGCGCCCCCACCGCGGTGATCTTCAGCCCCCGGGCGGGCGGCTGCAGCGCGAGGCCGGTGATCGTCTCGGCGATGATGTTCACCAGGTCGTGGATCTCGTCTGCGTCGCGGTTCAGGTTCTCGGTCGACAGCAGCCACAGCGTGACGAACGGGATCTCAACCTCGTCACACCACCGCAACAGCGCGGGGATCTTCGTCGCGCCCAAGCGGTGCCCCTCGGCGACCGTGTCCAGCCGCCGGGCCCGCGCGAACCGCCGGTTGCCGTCGAGGATGACCCCGACGTGCCGCGGCAACGGCGCATCTCGCAATCCCGCCTGAAGGCGGCGCTCGTAGATCCGGTACAGGAACTCGGCCACCATCTACGGCGATCATAACGACGCCGCCCCGGCCGGGTCCCCCGGCCGACCAGACATGGGTGAGCTATGCCGAGCGCTCTTGGCTTCCGATGCGCGGGAACGGGGTGGTCGAGAAGACGACCTCCACGGGCACCTCGAAGTACTCCGCGATCCGCAGGGCCAGGTAAAGGCTGGGGCTGTACTCGCTCCGTTCCAGGTAGCCCACGGTCTGATAGTGCACCCCGAGCGCCTCGGCGAGCTGCCTGCGGGAGATTCCCCTCTCCGCCCGCAGCATAGCGATGCGGTTGTAGATGGTCTCGCTCATCATGTCCTCAACCGACGCGCTGGATGGCTCTCTGCTTGCGGGCCTCCATGGTGGCTCCGGATTCCTGCCGCGCGACGCGGCGTAAGACGGCGGGTGCGACGAGGAGGCCGGCGATGGCCCAGGCGCCGAGTACGCCGATGGTCTCCAGTCCCCGCCACGACTGCCCGATCTCCGCGGCAACGGCCGAGTCCGGCAGCAGCGCGAAGCGCGTCCCGAGCCCGAGCCAGTAAATGGGGAACACCTGCGCGATCCCCTGGACCCACCCGGGCAAGGCAACGATGGGATAGAAGATCCCGGAGATCGCGGTGATCAGCATGATAGGGAACATGTCGAGGACGAAGAGCGAATTCGGGTGCTTCGCGAGCGATCCGAGCACGGCTCCCCAAGGCAGCGTGGCAAGCAGGCCCAGCGCGACCACCCAGACCAGCCCCAACCATCCGGCGAGGCTGGTCGCCGCGAGCTCGGGAACGAGCAAGAGGCCAAGGATCAGGATGATCAGCAGGCCCAGCACCGCGCTCAGGGAGACCGACACGATCCGGCCGACGAGGTAGCCGACCATGCCGTGCGGGATTGCCTTGGCACGCAGCAGCGTCCCGTCCTCGCGTTCGACCGAGAGGGATCCCGCGGCGCCAGATGACCCCCCCACCGCCACCATCATCCCGAGGATGCTCGGCAGCGTCGCCATCGCGAGGGAGATCGAGGTCCCCTCGACCGTCGAGTCTCGCTGGAAGAACAGGACCACCGCGAACACGACCGCGAAGAAGACCTGGAATCCCAGCTCCTGAGGGTTGGTCAGGCTCTGCTGGAACTCCGCCCAACCCCGGGCCAGCCCGAGGCGAGCAGCGAACAGCGTGGGGCTCATGATGATCCCTCCGGGACCCGCGGCAGGAGCCGTGGATCCGGGCCTGGATGCTGTCGACGCATCCGGATGGGACTCTCGCTCCGCGCTCATCGGCCCGCCTCCTTGAGCTCGGTGACCACCTCATCGGGTGGCCGGTCTCGTGCCGGTGCACCATGGCCATGTAGACGTCCTCGACAGTCGCCCGCCGTACCTGCAGGTCGGCAACCTCGTCGCCGTACTGGGCCAGAAGGCCGCGGACAAACGGGGTGGCGTCGTCAGTGGCGTGCACGAACCACTCGCCGCCCCGGCTCCAGCGCACCTCTGCCTGGGCAGACACCTGCCGAGCGAGCCAGTCGGCGCTGCCGTCGGCGACAATCCGGCCGCCGGCCAGGATCAAGATCCGATCCGCGAGCTTCTCGGCCTCGTCGAGGTCGTGCGTAGTCAGCAAGATCGTCATGTCCTCGAGATCGGACAACCGATGGACGAGATCATGGAAGTCGCGCCGCGCGTGCGGGTCGAAGCCAGCAGTGGGTTCGTCCAAGAACAGCAGCTCCGGCCTGCCGACGAGGCCGATCGCGGCGTCCAGGCGGCGACGCTGCCCGCCGGACAGCCCATCGATCCGCTGATTTGCCTGCTCGGCGAGCCCGACCGTGGAGAGCAGCTCGTCCACGTCACAGGGACGCTCCCGCTGGGGCGTGGAGTACGGCTCGTAGTACCTTCCCAGGTGGTGGAGCAGGCTGCGCACCTTCCACCGGCCGTGGTCACGCCAAGACTGCAGAACCACGCCGAGCCGCGCCCGCCATGACTCATCCCCCTTGGCCGGGTCGACGCCGAGCACGCTGACCTCACCGGCCGAACGCACGGCGAAGTCAAGGCCTTTGAGCACGTCCACCGATCCATATCTCATGCGCAGGTCGCGAACTTCGATCACCACGCGTTCACCCACCGCAGCGGACCCGTCCCGCATCCCCATGCTCATAGCGCCACCTTCTCCGATGTCTACCTCGATTCATAGTAGTAGTGCTACATAGCGTAGCACTCGCATGCTGCGCACCGCCGACCTTCTCGGCCCTGACCCTTCGTGGTCAGTTCTTGTTCACCTCGGCCTGTTTGCCTGCATGAGCAGTACAGGCGTGCGCGAAGCGGGGGCGGTTGATGGATAGGCGGCGGTTTCTTGTCACGGCGGGAACCTTGGCCGGAGCAGCGGCCACGGTCCGGGTACCGGGCGCGTGGGCGGTCCAA
>Ga0187893_10001128_pt1 | contig 66493 bp, 54 predicted proteins | sample MA1701074metaG_FD_139574 | JGI IMG/M metagenome (GOLD analysis project Ga0187893, IMG submission 139574) | White microbial mat communities from a basaltic lava cave in the Kipuka Kanohina Cave System on the Island of Hawaii, USA - MA170107-4 metaG ...
ACGTAAGTTGTGTGGAGGATCCGCGCGGTATACCGCGCGGATCCTCCACACAACCCCTCCATGTCCGAAACCCGCTAGCCGGTCAGTGGCCAGGGCCGCCCGGAGCACCGCGCGGGCTTGGGGACCCAAGGGCGAAGCCCTCACTGGAGGTCCGTAGCGGGGCTTCGCCCCGGCCCGACGAGCCGTGTCAGCCGCAAGGGGTTCGGGGACCAGAACGCGAGCCACCGCCAGCTAACGTGCAGCACCTGCAACACGACTCACAAACTTGACTCACCCGCAGCAACCTCCGGGCTGCAAGCGCCTAGCGGTCCTCTTGGGCGGCCGCGATCACCTTCTTCGCCACGTGCTCCGGGCATTCCTCGTGGTGGTCGTAGCGCATGCTGACCGTGCCGGCGCCGCTGGTGAGGCTCCGGAGCTCGGCCGTGTATATCGTCAGCTCGGCCTCGGGTACGAGGGCGCGGACGATGCTGCGCCCATGGCCGGCGGGCTCCATCCCTTGGATGCGGCCGCGCCGGGAGTTCAGGTCGCCCATCACGTCACCGGTCATGTCCTCGGGAACGTTGATCGCGACCTCCATCACCGGCTCGAGGAGGGTAATGCCGGCCTGCTCCGCGACGCTCCGGAACGCGAGCGAGCCGGCGACCTCGAACGCGACCTGTGACGAGTCGACCGAGTGGTGCTTGCCGTCGACCAGCTTGACGCGCACGTCGACGACGGGGTAACCGGCCAAGACGCCTTGGGTCATGGCCTCGCGAACGCCCTTCTCGACCGAGGGGATGAACTGGTTGGGGATCACCCCCCCGACGATCTTGTCCTCGAACTCGAACCCACCACCGCGCGGGAGGGGCTCCGCCTCGATGTGCGCGATGCCGTACTGGCCATGGCCGCCCGACTGCTTGACGTGGCGCCCGATCGCCTTGCCAGCGCCCCGCAACGTTTCGCGGTAGTTCAGGCGCAGCGGGACCTGCTTGACCGTGACCCCGAACTTCCGCTTCAGGCGCGCCATGGCGACGTCCGCGTGACCAGGCCCGTACAGGCGGAGCACGAGCTGCCCTGTATCGGCGTCACGCTCGACACGGAACGCGGGGTCCTCCTCGGCCAGGCGTTGGAGCGACGTCGACAGCTTGTCCTCGTCACTTGCCGAGGCGGCGACGACCGCGACACGGTGGAACGGCTCGGGCAACGGGACCGGCTCGAGGTCGACCTTCGCGTCCTTGGTCCGCAGCACGTCGCCGGTGACGACGTCGTCCAGCTTCGCGACCGCGACGATGTCTCCGGCCTCTACCGAGGAGGTCGGCGTCTGCTCCTTGCCACGCAGGAAGAACAGCTGGTGCAACCGGACGCCATTGCCCGTCCTGGAGACGACCAACGTGTCATCTTGCGCCAGGGTCCCCGAGAGGACGCGCAGGACGTTGATCCGGCCGACGTAGGGATCGGAGAGCGTCTTCGTGACGTACAGGGCGGTTGGCCCGTCGACGCGCATGCCACGCGCCGCCGCCCGGTCTACCGGCGAGGGGCCTTGCTCGACGATGAAATCCGCCAGTGGCTCGACGCCGATCCCCAGGGTTGCCGAGCCGCAGAGGACGGGGAAGAACGCGCAGCTCGTGATCCCGCGCTTGAACCACCTCACCAGGTCGTCGGTCTCGGGCATGTCGCCCTCGAGATAGCGCTCGAGCAGCTCGTCGTCCAGCTCGACGATGGCCTCGACCAACGCCTCACGGTGCTGCTCGGCCTGTTTCGCGAGCTCTTGCGGGATCTCGCCGACCTCTCGCCTCCCGCGAACATGCCGTATGGCCTTGAAGTGGAGAAGGTCGATGACACCGGCGAGGTCCCCCTCGGCGCCGATCGGCATCTGGACCGGTGCCGCCGCCGTGTCATAGCGCCGCTGGAGCGCGTCGATGTTGGCTTGGAACCCCGCGTTCTCCCGGTCGAGCTTGTTCAGGAACACGAGCCGTGGCAGCTCTAGCCGTGCGCACGCCTCCCACAGCTGCTCGTGTTGCGGCTGGATGCCCACGCTCGCGTCGACGACGAACACCGCGAGGTCGGCGGCCTGGAGAGCGGGATACGCTTCGCCGACCGACTCAGGTGCCCCAGGGGCGTCGAGTAGGTTGAGCTTGTGGCCCTGCCATTCCAGAGACGCGGTCGCCAGGCTCAACGAGTGCTCGCGATCGCGTTCCTCAGGCTCGAAGTCCAAGATTCCGCCGCGGCCGTCCCCCGCGCCGGCGGCGGCCAACAAGCCTTCCGCCAACGTCGTCTTGCCGGTCCCCCCATGCCCGAGCAACACGACGTTTCGTACCCTCGTGGTTACAGACCCCTGTCCAGCCATCAGCACACGCCTTTCGCGTCGAGGCGCCGGCCGACTTCGATCGCGCGTGGGGATCACCGGCGCGCATCGCATGATCCTAGGCGCTTGCAAAGCGCGGTCGACAACTTTTGTCGATGCGTTGGTGAGCTAGTCCTTGGGTCTGGAGCGGTGAGGCATCGCGGGCGCATGCGTCGGCGACCTCGCGGTCTGCTCTGTAGGTGGTCCGTGCATCCATATCTTGGCCGGTGGGACGGGATCAACCACCCGAGGGGAGGAGTACCGTGCCATCCAGATGATCCGGTCACTTTGGACCAAACCGCAGGATCGAGGTTGCTGTCCCGCGCGTGCGGCCCCGGGGGCCCCGCCACGGCCGACGAACATCCTATGGGCCGGCGGGCAGGAGGTGATGTAATCCAGAGTGAGACCGCAAGCCCGCCGGGAGTCCGTTAGGACCTCCGGTCAGCCGCGCGGTCCGTCTCCAGGCCATGTGGCCCCTGGCCCACATGGAAGAAAGGGGTGATCTTCTGAGTCGCCTAGCGTCGGGAACAGCGCAACACCTTGCCGTTCCAAAGAGTTGGGACAACGGACGGCCGTCCGCGGGGTTCCGCACAGACTTCGAAGATGGGTCTTTTCTCGGCGCCGTTTCGGCGGAAACCGTCGAGGCGATCAGCCAGCTCGGAAGGCGCCGCCTCTTCCATCGTGGTACCTCCTTGATGACCCAGGGCCAAACCCCTCACCGGACATTGGTGCTGCTCTCGGGACGGGTGAAGGTCGCCTTCCACACCGATGACGGGCGTGAGGTCCTCTTCGACATCTCTGGTCCCGGCGAGCTCATCGGTGCGATGTGCGTGATCGACGGTGCGCCAACCGACGCGACCGCAACGGCCGTCGACGACGTCGAAGCGCTCGTGATCGACGCGGTGAAGTTCGAACGCTATGTCATGAAGGACATCGAAGCGACACGAAGCCTCATGCAAACACTCGCGAGGCATCTCCGAAAGGCGACCCAAGATCGGGCTGCGCTCGCCATGAATGACGCCCTGGGAAGGGTATGCCTACGCCTCGTCGAGCTCGCCGACCGGTATGGGGAGCGGACCGAGGGACGCATCCGCATCACGCTCCCGCTCTCGCAGCAAGAGCTCGCCGCATGGACCGGCACCTCGCGCGAAGCGACGAGCAAGGCGCTGCACGCGTTGCGAAGGCGTGCGTGTATCGAGACGCGGCGCAGGGAGATCCACATCCTCGACATCTCCGAGCTCAGGCAGCGGGTGGTCGGGGATACCCATGATCTCCATCTCGATATGATCTTGTAGGCCGGAAGAGTCGGTTTCTCCGACGTGCGGGGTACTCATTCCGAGTACGTAGAATTACGTAGCATAACGGCGGGCGGGCTGTAATTGTTGAGTCGGCAGGATGTCAGTGCTCGTTCACTGTCGCGTTGTCGATGGGTTCTGCGGGGACCACGGGGGGGAGACGGCAGGCGGGAAGTTGAGGGGTCACATGAGTCGTGTAACGGCTTGGCGGCGACCAGAGGAGCCGGAACCGCAATGTGGTTACGACGATTACGCACGATCGAGCGGGGTGCTGTGGGTAGGCGTGCTGCTGGGAAGTGGCCTGCTTGCCGTTGCCGCCGCAATCGCTGAGACCCCGGCCGGCCCGGTAAGCACCGGCGTCGTGGGGCTCGGCACGCTGGCCGTCGCGTGCGGCGGCTTCCTGGCGGGACGAGCGAGCCGGCACTCGATCGAAACCTTGATCGAGGGAATGCGCGCGGAGATCCGTCCTCAGGCGGCACCGCCCCCCGCGGTGGCCGAGCTGTCGGACGAGCTCGAGCGTAGCCGCCGGTACGGGCACAGCTTCACGGTCGTGAGGGTCGGCGCTCGCCAGGCGGCGGTCTGCGGTGATGCCTCCCATCACCTTCGCCGCCTTCCTTCCGCGACCGCGCATGAGCTGCGGGCGCAGATGCGCTGCGTCGACAAGGTCTGGGTGCAACGTGATGAGGTCTTCGTCCTGATGCCGGAGTGCAACCGGACTCAAGCAACGCGGGCCTTGCAACGCATCGAGCGGGCCGATCCCAGCCTTCTCCGCCTCGAGAGTGTGCGGTTGGCCGCCTTTCCGACGGACGGGTTGACGATCCCCGCGCTGATCGGGGCGCTCGAGCGAACCGTTGAGTCCCCGACACGCGAGTCGTTCGAGCGACTCGTCGGAGACCGTTGATGCCAGCGGCCCAGGCGCTGCGCGGCAGGCTCTCGACTGATCGGCTCAGCGCGTACCTGGTGACGAAGCGCGCGCTCGACATTCTCGCGTGCATCCTCGCGCTGCCGCTGCTCGTGCCCGTGTTCGGCTTGATCGCGCTCGCGATCAAGATCGACACCCCCGGACCGGTGTTCTTCAGACAGGTCCGGACGGGTCGGGATGGCACGCGGTTCCCGATGCTCAAGTTCCGCACGATGGTGCGCAACGCCGAGGAGCTGAAGGCATCCCTTCGTCACCTCAGCGTCGTACCATGGCCGGACTTCAAGCTGATCGAGGACCCGAGAGTCACCCGTGTCGGCAGGATCCTCCGCAGGACGAGCCTCGACGAGCTCCCCCAGCTCATCAACGTGCTTCGCGGTGAGATGACGCTCGTGGGACCTCGACCGACCTCGTTTGACGCGACCACGTACCAGCTTTGGCATACACGGCGCCTTGACGTCTCACCAGGGATCACTGGCTTGTGGCAGGTGAGGGGACGCAACTGCACCACCTTTGACGAGCGCCTCCGGCTCGACATCGAATATGTCGCGCGGATGTCACTGCTGCTCGACCTGGCAATCCTCTTGTGCACGGTCCGGGCGATTCTTCAACGATCAGGGGTCTAGCGCGAGATGCGTGCACTCGTCACTGGTGCCGCCGGTTTCGTGGGCTCGCACCTGTGCGAGGCGCTCTTGGATGCTGGCCATGAGGTCGTCGGCCTCGACGCGTTCACGGACTACTACCCGCGGTCGCGGAAGGAGGCGAACATCGCGGCCGCGGCGGCGCATCCCCACTTCCGACTCGTCGAGGTGGATCTCCGAACCGGCGGGCTCGACGCATGCCTCGAGGGTGTCGACGTGGTCGTCAACGAGGCGGCGATGCCAGGCTTGGTCCGCAGCTGGACCGACTTCCGGACGTACGTCGACTGCAACCTCGTGGCGGTCAAGCGCCTGCTGGAGGCCTGCCGGCGGACCGAGCTGCGCAAGTTTGTCCACATCTCGACGTCGTCGGTCTATGGTGCGGAGGCCATAGGGGACGAGACGCAACCGGCGAACCCGGTATCGCCGTACGGCATCACGAAGCTCGCCGCCGAGCACCTGGTCCAGGCATACACGCATCGCTACGGCCTGCCCGGCGCGATCCTGCGCTATTTCTCCATCTATGGGCCCCGCCAGCGCCCGGACATGGCCTACCACATCTTCATCGAGGCCATACGGCACGACCGGCCCGTCACGGTCTACGGCGACGGATTGCAGAGTCGTTCGAACACGTATGTCGCCGACGCGGTCCGGGGGACGGTTCAGGCGATCGAAGGGGCTCAGGTTGGGGAGATCTACAACCTGGGTGGTGGCGAGTCGATCGTCCTGAGCGACGCGCTCGCCTGGATCGCTCACCGTATGGGGCGCTCCCCCACCATCGCGCGCGCGCCCGCCCGGCCGGGTGATCAGCGCCACACCATGGCGGGCATCACGAAAGCCAAGGACGCGTTCGGCTACGAGCCCCACGTCGCTCCCCGAGCGGGGCTCGATGCCCAGATTCTCTGGCAGCTCGGCGATCACCAACAGTAACAGGATGATCACCGGGCTGGGAGGCGTGCTAAGAGCGCTCACGCCTGGCGGTGATCCTCCGGGTAACTTGGGAGAATCCGGCCCTTTCGGGCTCGATGCCCCTGTACGGTCGCCTGGGTTCGGACCAAACGCTCGGACCAAACGCTACGAGAAAGGCGATACCCATGGCCGTCTTCGCTCACGTCGGCTTGGACCACCTCATCGTCATCCTGCCGGCGGTGCTGGTACTGCTGCTCGTGGCAAGCGCGACGACAAACCGGCGCGGCCAGCGGAGGACCAGCCGAGGGCCGCGGCGCGGCGTGACCCGGCGCGGAATCTCAGCCGCCTACTCGGGGATCGTCAAGCGCCGCCGGATACGACGAGAAAGCAGCGGGCTCGCGAGCACTACGTTGCGCGGCGTGAGGCGGAGGGCCTGGATCTTCAGGTCGGTGAGCGTTTGGTCCGCGAAGCGCCACTTGAAGTCGTGGTCGCCACGGAGGAGATCGAACTGCTCGAAGCCCTCTTCGGCGGCGGATAGCACGGCCTGCCCGAGGATCGTCCGCCCAGGGCTAAGGCCCCGATCCGGGGCGACCCCCATGGAGTAGTAGTAGATGCAACGCTCGCGGACCAGGGCATACAGCAACGCGGCGTGGGTGCCGTCGCTCGACAGCCGGTAGATGCGCGCCAAGCCGACCGCGGCGAGTCGCGTGGCGGCGAGCGTATGAAAGCGGCGGCGGGCGTCGGTAGAGAACACGCGCGATCGGTACCCGAATCGCGCATTGTGGAGCAGCATCAGATCCTCAAGCAGGCGCGCGACGCGCTCAGGATCGCGGACGATCTCAAGACCTCCGCCGCTTCGTTCGGCGATCCGTAACCCTCTACGGACCTGCTGGCGAAGGTTGCGGCTGGGCAAGAGCTCGTGCTCGTTCCGGCCGGCGAGGCTCACCGCCGGGCTGTCATCTTTCTTCGGCCATGCCGCGAACGAGGGGTATCGCAAGGTGCCGCGCAAGGCTGACGCGAGGGCGCCGCCGCCGTCCAGGCCTTGAAAGTCGGCCAGGTCCCAGTCGGCGTGCTCCACCAGGTGGCGGCCGATCGCCTCGGCCGCGCCGTGGCGATCCTCCGGTGCGGCGATGACATCCAGGCGGTCAGGGGCCAGCCACTGCCAACCCACGGGCCCGATGGCGACGAGGCGCTGGGCCCACCGGCCGAGGCGGCCCTCGAACCCGAGAGTCCACTCGACGGGAAAGAGCCCGACGGGCCGCGAGTCGCGGCGAGCCACCAGCACCGCGAGCCGCGACCAGGCCTCAGGAACCTCCGCGAAGCTGGAGCACCACTCGTACGTCATGAACGGGACCGGCACATCGCCCCGCGCCTGCAACCGACGCCATGTGTCCGCGACCACACTGTCCGTGATCGCTCTCCGCTCGACGTGCCAGGTGCTGGTAGCGGCTCTCGCCGCCGTCGCGGCGCCTACGGCACTACACACCGACAAACCAGGCCATGAAGCCACAGCGCGGTCCCCCTTTGGTTCCCCCGCGGGGAGTCTAGAACCACCTGAGGGGAGCGAGCGGTCTAGAATCCGTTAATCGAGGGAAAGGGAGGAATGTTCGGTATGGCGGGCTCTCTCCAGCCACCGCGATCCTCGTGCAGCCCGCCTAGGGTCGCCTACGTGATGTCCCGTTTCCCCCGGTTGAGCGAGACGTTCGTGCTCTACGAGCTGCTCGCGGTGGAGCACGCGGGTGTGCATATCGACCTTTACCCGCTGCTGCGAGAGCGGGCGGCGGTCACGCATCCCGAGGCGGCCCCGCTCGTCGAGCGCGCGCGCTACCAGCCGTTCCTCTCCTGGCCGATCCTGCGCAGCCACGCGCACTTTCTCCGCCGATGCCCGCGCCGCTACCTGGCCACGCTCGGGTCCCTGCTGGTCGGCGTCGCCGGGAGCCTCAACTTCACTCTCGGCGCGATCGGGATCTGGGCGAAGGTCGTCCACATGGCGCGGCTGATGGCCGCGGATGGCGTGACGCACGTCCACTGTCACTTCGCCACCCACCCCGCGGTCGCCGGCTGGGTCGTGCGGCGCCTGGTCGGGATCCCGTTCAGCTTCACCGCGCACGGATCCGACCTGCATGTCGACCGGCACATGCTGCCCCAGAAGGTGGCAGAGGCCGCATTCGTCCTCGCGATCTCGGAGTACAACCGGGACCTGATCATTGCCGAGTGCGGGCCGGAGACGGCGCACAAGGTGCGTGTGCTGCACTGCGGAGTGGACCCAGAGCGCTTCCGCCCCGCGGGGCCACCGCCTCCAGACCCGGTGGTCCGCATTCTCTGCATCGGCACGTTGCACCAGGTCAAGGGCCAGCGCTACCTCCTCGAGGCCTGCCGCCTGCTGAACGCCCAAGGCATCGACGTGCACTGCACGCTGGTCGGCGACGGCCCGGACAGGAAGACGCTTCAGCGCCTGGTCAGCCGGTGGGGGCTGGACGACCGCGTCGAGCTGGCCGGCCGGCGGACGCAGGACGAGATCGCCGCGCTGCTCGCGACGACCCACATCCTCGCCGCTCCCAGCGTGCGGACACGCGAAGGGAAGCGTGAGGGCATTCCCGTCGTGCTCATGGAGGCGATGAGCGCCGAGGTGCCGGTGGTGGCGAGCGATCTCTCCGGTATCCCCGAGCTGGTCGAGGACGAGCGGAGCGGGCTGCTCGTGCCACCCGGGAACGCGGCTGCCCTCGCCGCGACCTTACGCCGGCTATGCGACGATCCCGTGTTGCGCCGCCGCCTGGGGCAACAGGGGCGGCGCAAGGTCGTCCGCGAGTTCAACCTCCACAGCAACGCCGCGCTCCTCGCCGCGGAGTTCTCCGCGGTCGAGGAGCCAGACCATCCACGCCATGGGGGCGAGATGAGCGTTCGTGGGACGGGAATGCTCGGCCAGACCCTCGCGACCGACTTCGTCGTTGGCAGCAACGCCAGCGGCACCGCGAACGGGAACTGGCCGTTCTTGCTCCCGGCACTCCGGGTGGGCACGGTCGTCTGCTGCGGCACGCCCACCCTGGCGGCGTTGCGGACCCTGGCGGGAATGGCCCGGGACGTCATGGTCTGCCCCCCGTCTCGACCCAACCGCTCGGCGGTCCTGAGGGCGAGGGCGGAGGGCCTGGCCAACGTGCACGCCCGCGAGGTCTCGACCCTCGAAGCGGGGTCCGCCGAGGTCGCGTGGCTCGGCACGCGACCAAGCCCCGCGCTGCTCGACACCCTCGACCGCCTGCTGACTCCGGGCGGCCTGCTGTTCAGCGAAGAGCCCCACCGCCTGCCCCGATCGGGCTGGTGCGCCCGCGCGGAGTTCTGGTCGGCCCCGCGCGGGCACGATGTCCAGCTCGCGGTGCCCGCCAGGGACCTCTCGGTGATCGACTGGGCCCGGCGCGGCGGTCTCGCGGAGCCAACACGCGGCCGGATGGCCCGCCGCGTATGCCGGCGGCTGCCGTTCCTTGCGAACCTGCCTGCCACGCGGCACACGGCCCTGGTGGCGAGGGACGGGGCGCCCCGCCATTCGCTGCCGGCCTATGTCCTGGAGATCGCCCAGGCGGGCGGTGTCCCGCTCGAAGATCGGCCATGGGCGTTCTGGGCGCCCGGCCGGTACCCCTCGAAGAAGATCCTGTTCTTCGCCTTCGACCGGGATGGCGCGCGCCCCGAGATCGTCGTGCGGCTGACTCGTAGCGCCGCGCTCAACTACCGGCTGGAGAACGAGTGGCGCGCCCTTTGCCAGATCGAGAGGTCAGGCGCTCCAGACGCCGAGACCGTGCCGCAACCACGGTTCTTCGGGTATCACGGGGGCCTCGCCGTTCTCGGCGAGTCCGCGGTCGACGGCGAGCCGTTCCAGCAGCGCTCGTCGGCTCGCGATGACTGCCCATATGGTCGCACCGCTGTCGAGTGGCTGGTGGACCTGGGAGTACGGACCGCCGACCACCGATCGTTCGGTCCCGGCGAGATCGCGGGGGCCGTATCCGCGATCCACGACCGGTTCACCCGCACGTATACGCTGAGCCCCGAGCACCGCCGTGCGCTGGCCGCCTATGTCGGAGCGCTCGGCACGGACCTGCCCACCGTCCGGCAGCACGGCGACCCTGGAACCTGGAACCTCCTCGTCACCCCCACCGGGCGCGTCGCCGTCCTGGACTGGGAGGCGTACGAGCAGCACGGGATGCCGCTGTGGGACCTCTTCTACTTCATGCGGAGCTACGGTGTCTGGGCGTCGCGCGTGGACGGGACCCGGGATCCCCTCGACGGCTACGCGCGGCGGTTCTTCGCCGATTCGCCGATGAACCGCTTGCTGACCAGCGCGGTCGCGCAGTTCGGCGACCGCGCGGATCTCGCCAGGGAGCTAGTTGAGCCCCTCTTCTTCACCTGCTGGATGCATCGAGCGGTGAAAGAGTCGGCGAGGCTGGAGCCGCAGCGCCTAGAACGCGGGCATTTCGTGCGGTTGTTGCGGCGCTGCCTCGACGAACGGCGGTCACCCGGGCTCCGGCGACTCTTCGCCGCGGGAGCCTGACCCCGTGGGCCCACTCGATGGTTGGCCGGCCGTGCTCCTGTTGCCGGTTGCAGGCGTGGAGGATGCCCGCGCCGTGTGGGGCCGCTTACCCTTGCCAAGCGGCACGAGCAAGCGCCACGCTCTGCAAGCGTCCTTCCGGCGGGAGGTCGCCCTTCTGACCCTGCGCCGGGGCGCTCATGGGCCGGTCCGGACCGCTGGCATCCACCGCCTGTCACCCCTCAGCCCCCGCGCCGGCGGGATCAAGCATTGGGCGCACCGAGCCTTGCACAGCGGCGTGCTCGTCGAGCTCGGCCCGGTAGGCGGAGCCCCACGCCTGATCGACGTCATCGCCGAGGCCAGCGGCGCGGCTGCCCGGGTGTCCTCACTGCGCCTCGGCTCGGGTGGGGCCGCCTTGGCCAGGGTGTCGCTCGCCGCAGGTGCGAGCGCGCTGATCCGGATGGCGCCGGTGGGCACCCCCGGGGACCCCACCCCTACCGCCGCGCGGCTCGAAGCCTTGGCTGCTTGCCGTCTTGATCTGGTGCCGCGCCTGCTCAGTGCGGGTGAGACCGCGGGCATCGCCTGGGCCGCGGAGTCGCTGATGCCCGGCGCGCGGCCACGCCGGGTCTCCCCCTCACTCGCGCGTGACGCGGCGAGCTTCTGCGCAACCCTTCCGGCAACCGAGGGGACGCCAACCGCCCCCGCGGAGGATCTCGCGACGCTCGTGACGCTCCTGCCTGACCGCGCGCCCGCGCTGCGCCGCATCGCCGGCGGCATGCATCGCGTGCCAGTGCCCGCCGTGATGCGGCACGGCGACCTGTGGGCCGGCAACCTGCTCGCCGCGCACGGGAGGCTGAGCGGCGTCGTGGACTGGGACGCCGCCCACCCACTCGCGATGCCCGGCACGGACCTCCTCCAGCTCATCGCCACCGACCACCGCCGCAGGCGGCTCCCACTCGGCACGGTCTGGCTCCAACGCCCGTGGCGCTGGCCCCAGTTCACGACCGCGGCACGGCACTACTGGCCACACGTCGGCGTGCAGCCGACGGATGACCTCGGCGAGCTGCTCGCCATCGCCTGGTGGGCCGGCGAGGTCGCGGGCACGCTCCGCCGCCTCCCCCACCGCGCCGCCGACGCCCCCTGGCTGAGCGCCAACATCGACCCCGTGATCGCCGCCCTCGCCTAGCCGCAATGCCACCAACCTAGGCTCGTGGAGCGTCGGAAGGTCGTGCGCTCCCCTGCGCGCGAGTCGCTGGTGTGATGTGCCCGCACGAGCACATGCGCCCGTGATCGCACACACGCCTGCGGGACGTTGGTTGTGTGCGGGATCGCGGCGGCCCGTTGTCCCCGCACGAGCACAAGTGCGGGCGCCAGCCCATCCCCATGCCGGTAGGGCAGGACGCCGTGCGAGCCTAAAATGGTGGGCATTGGGCCGAGCCCGCGCGTAGAGATCAGCGGTACTGTCAAACGTCCCCCGCAACCGATCGTGATCGCGAACCCCGCCCACATGTTCTCCTTCGCCGAAGAACGACCGTCGCACAACGCTCGCCTCGTGTCTACAGCTTTGGATTCACTTCGCCGTAGTGTGCAGAGTTAATCCTGAAACGGCGGCAGCGCCCTGGACCGCGGTCAGCCTCACCGCTTCAGGGAGCTCCGGACCGTCCTGAGAGGACAGCGCCGTGGAGCTCAGCGGCGTCTGCTCCACATCCTCGCCCTCTGGCTTGCGCAGCTTCGGTGCCGGTGCAGACCAGGGCCTCAGGCTTTGCACAATCGACTCGTAGAAGCGATCCAACAGATCGAGCACTGAGATGACAAATGATCCGCGGCCGCCACCACGCTTGATGCCCATTGGGGCGGTTAACGTGATTGTGAATGCCTTAAGTTCTCGCTTCGAATCCGTAATCAGCAGGGTGGGCTTGTCTCGCACATCTTTGAGCAGCGCCGAGGTGCTGATGCGGCTATGCAGAGCGTACGCGTCGATTCGTACCCCCTCGGGCGCCTCTTTCAACTGGCGCAGCAGCCAGTTGACTCTCGTCATAGGCCGCCCTTCACGAGGTGCATTGATTGTGATAGAGGCGCTCACCTGACTTGTGCGCAGATCTGCGCTCAAGCGCACGGGGGCCACGGCGTGAGGAATGCGCGCCGAGCCTTCGAGGACTCCGTTGGTGACCAAGCCTTCAAGGAGATTCTGCACCCGCAAGCTCGGATCGGTCAGCTCCTTGCGCGAGAGCACCGGCTGCACCTCAGTACCCAGCTGCCGACCCAGGCGGAGGCACGTGTAGCGAATCAGCTGATCCCAGCGGCCCCCCACCTCGATAACCCCAGGATCGCTATTGCGAAGCGTCCCGGCCCGTACCGCGTTACGAACGGCGACCCAACTCCCGCCCATATCATCGAACTCCATCGCACCTGAGCGAGGATGTTCTAGATAGCGGATCAGCTCACCAAGAATCCACGCTTGGTCCGGGTCGGCGACGCCTCGATGCATTTTCTGCATCACCGCGTCCGTCAACACCTGCGTCCACGATAGATGATGCAACGCGACTTTACGCAGCTTGCGACGGTCGACCTCCGTGGGATGCATTCCCGGTGACGCCGGAATCTCGTGAGAGATAGTCAACAGCGCATCGAAGCCATGCTCCCGAGCAATATCCAGATAACACTCCAACTGCTCCCGCTGCAGCTGGTTGGCGCCGGTCTTGACCTCGACGAGCGCGGTCCAAGCGCGCTGACCGCGACGTATTCTGATGAGGCCGTCAGGAAAGACCTTGCGGTCCCCTACCTCAAACGGTATCTCAACGAAGCACTCGATCGCGCCGGAAGGCGCGCCTATCCGATCGGTGATTGCCCTACCAAACTCCTTGACCGCCGCTATGACTGCCAACAGCGCTGACGTAGCCCGCCGTTCCTGCTCGTCGGCACCATTGATCCCGGAGGTCGGAATCAGTCGGGCCGCGTGCCAAGCATCCTCGCTCACGTTGCTCTCCCCATGTATCAGCTTGCGTCGGGCGTAACGGCCGACGTTCGATGAAGACCCGCAGAGGGACCCGCCTGCGACCGTCTTCACACGGACAACGCGCCAAGCCGCCCGGTGGTTACGAGTTTTCCTGCACAGTGCGCCAAAGGACCCTGCCCCGAATGGGGTGTTGAGCCCAAAAGGGGCTGTACGGTTGCCCGGTCTGCCGGATTCGCGTCCTTCGGGTGGCAACGTTATCGGGCCAGGGCTCCCGACACCGGCTTGGTCCTGGGGGCGAATCCACGCGGACCGAGCGGGTTTGTCTCCAGCGGTTAGACTGGCGGGGACGAGGCAGTCATTGGGATTCTCTCGCACAGTGAAAAGAAGAGCGTTGGCAACTGGAACCGTGAAATTTTTCAACTCCGAGAAGGGCTTCGGCTTTATCTCTCGTGAGCAGGGCGACGACGTGTTCGTCCACTACTCCAACATCCAGGGAAGCGGCTACAAGTCGCTCGATGAGGGTCAGAAGGTCGAGTTCGACGTCGGGCCAGGCCGCAAGGGTGAGGAAGCGCGGAACGTTCGAGCGATCTAAGCCCCGTATCACCGCAAGCCGCCGGCACGAGTGCCGGCGGCTTTGTCGTGCTCGGGGCAGGGCCGGCCCCGCATTACGGGGACTTGGTGCCGAGCAACATCCGTAGCAACCGGAAGCGGGTCAGCTCGGGGAACATCGTGCTCACCTGGAGAACGGGGCGGCTGATCCAGAGCACCGTGAGGGAGCACAGGGCGGCGAGCGCGACGCCGGCCCACAACGGCGGCGAGAAGGCGGTCTGAACGGCGAAGAGCCCGCAGGCCGCCAAGACGATGGCTGCGTACACGCGCAACCCGCCTCGCGGGAACAGCGCCACCCCCGTCCCGAGGCGCAGGCCCGTCTGTTTGAGAAGGTTGTGCAGGATGTACACGGTAGAGGTACCGATGGCGGCGCCGAGTGCCCCGTACCGCGGGATCAGCGCGAGGTTGACGGCCACGTTCGCGAGGGCCGCGAGCAGGTTGGTGACGACGATGTACCGCAACCGGCCGACGACCTTCAACACCAGGCCGTTGAACCCGGAGGCGGCTTGGATGTAGGTGCCGAGCGACAGCAACGCGAGGTAGGTGGCAGAGTCCGCGTACCGCGGTCCGTAGAGCGTCAACGTGAGCGGAGCCGCCAGCGAGAAGGTGAGAAGGAAGACGGGTAACGACAGCACCGAGAGCCAGATCGCCGTCTGCCAGTACAGCGCGTTGATCTCAGTGGTGTCACCACGCGCGAACAGGCGAGCGGCAAGCGGCGTGAACAGGAACGCGAAGCTGCTCATCACCAGCATGTTGAGCTTCGCGGTCGGTTGGACCGCCCGGAACGCCGCGACCTCGCTCACGCTCCTGAAGTAGCCAAGCATCACGGTGTCCGACACGCTCATCACCGTGTACACGAGGTCGCTCGTGAGCAGGGGAAGCGTGAACGCGAAGATCTCCTTGGCGGGCACCTCCATGGACCTGACGTTCGCCCGAGAGAGCAGGCCCAGGCCACGCATCGAGCGGACGAGGATGCCCGCGTAGATCGTGACGCCGACGGCGCCCGAGACGACGTAGCCGGTCGCGAGGAACGTCGCGTCGCTGGATTGCAGGATCAGCAGCAGGACCACGACCAGCCGGAGGCCGGGGGCGAGCACGTAGCGGCGGAGGAAGATCGCCCCCGGCTTTGCGAAGACCGCGAACATGCCGTTGGCCAGCGAGTCGAGCGCTTGGATCGGCGCCAGGGCGATGAGGATGACGAGGAGCACCACCGCCTGGCGGTCCTCGATCAGCCGGCCGGCGATCATCCCCTGGAGGCCCATGACGAGCAGTACCGTCACGAGGCCCAGCGCCAAGATCGTCCCAAGGACGAGGGCGAGGGTGCCGAGGAGCTTCCCGTACTCGCGCCGCTCGTCGTACATCGGCACGAAGCGGGTTACGGCGCGATCCAAGCCCAACGTGACGACGGTCTCACCGAGGCTCACGAACGACAGCGCGTACGCGAACGCGCCGTAGCTGGTCTTAGAGAGATACCGGACGATCAGGACCTGGACCCCGGTGTTGATCGCCATCGACAAGAGGCGTCCCACCAGAAGGAGGCTGGATCCGCGGATCTGGGTCTTCGTGGCGTCCCGACCGTCGAGCGCAACTACCGGGCCGGCGCTCACGCTTGGCTGACCCTCGTGGGGGGTTGCACGGACCGGTAGATCTCCTCGTACGCGCCGGCCACCGCGCTCCAGGAGTGGCGCTCGACCACGTACGAGCGCGCGGAGGTAGCGAGCCGCCTGGCGAGCTCATCGTCGGAGAGCACCCGCACGACGGCGTCGGCCAGGGCGTCCGCGTCCTTGGCGAGGAGCAGGTCACAGCCCGCGACACCATCGATTCCCTGCGCCGCCAGCGGGGTCGCGACACAAGGAACGCCGCACGCCATCGCCTCGAGCAGCTTGTTCTTGATCCCTGTGCCGTCGCGCATCGGGCATACGTAGACACGACAGGAGGTGATCCAGGGCCGCAGATCAGCGACCTCACCCGTCACCGTGACACCGTCCAACCGAGCCAAGTCGCGGACGGATGGCGACGGATCGCGGCCTACCAGCGCGAGCCGGGCGTCCGGCCGGCGCGCGCGAACCCGGGGCAGGATCTCCCGGGCCAGGAACTGGGCGGCCGTCACGTTCGGCGCGTACCGCATGATGCCAGTGAAGACAAGGAGCGAAGGATCAGGCTCACCTACGCATAGAGGGGTAAAGCGGGCGGAATCCACCCCGTTCGGGATCACCGCGATCCGCAAGGTCGGATCTAACCTCAAGAGCGCGTCACGGTCGGCCGCCGTGACCGTCGTCACGCAGTCGAACCGCGCGTACGCCGTCGCCTCGAACCGCCGGACGTTGCGTGTCTCGTGTTGCAACAGCAGCCGGTGCAACCCCGTCGCCACTCGCACCTTCGCCTCGACGTTCACGTGGTGCGCGTCAAGCGCCGCGAGCACCCGGGGATAGCGTTCCAGGTCGGGACCGAGCCCGGCGAGCCGGCCCGACGATACGTGCACGACGTCGGGCTTGAACCGCCGCAGCTCGGAGTGGAGCGCTGGCCGCATGGCGGCAGCCTCGACGTCCGCGCTGAGCGGCCGCCGGCGCACGCTCGCACCGAGGAACTGGCCGGCCTTGACGCAGATACCGCGCCGCACCTGGGGAACCAAGCGCAGGTACTCGGGGGCTCCACGCTCGTCCTGATCGGCGATGCGGAACGCCACCACGCGAACCTCGTGTCGTTGCCGCAGCTCATGCACAAGGGCGTCGATGACCAACCGGAATCCGTCCATCGGCGGCAGCGGCGCCGCGTTCACGCAGAAGAGAATCCGCATCCTTGCCTTACCCCTTTGGCCTCCTCCCCCGTGCCCGCGCATGGCGGCATGCGTCAGTGTGGCCCGCGAGAGAACCGGGCGTAAGGCGCGGACGGTCTACTGTGTAGCAATACCATTCGTGAAGGACGGATCGCACCAACTGGACCGGACATTTCGCTGCGCTAGGCTCAGCGAATGGAGCAGATGCAGAGCGCTGAGGAGACACCGGCGGGAGCGGCACCGCAAGCCCCTGAGGCTCCGACCGCGCGCCAGGCTCGCGCGCGACGCTACCGCACGGTCATCAATGTCGCCCTCGTGGCGGTGCTGCTCATTGGCCTCGCGGTCGTCCGCCCGTGGTCCCGGGGCACCCCACGGGATGCCGCGGAGGATCTCGGATCGCTCCGGCTGGGACCGCAGCACGGCTATCTCTTCGACGAGGCCGAGCTTCGCCACCGGGCGGAGCTCGGCTCGCAGGGCCAAGCGCCCTACGATGCCGCCATTCGCCAGCTGCTCGATTTCGCGGACGACGCGCTCCAGGAGTCGCCGAAGCCTGAGAATCCCTTGAGGTCCAACAGCCCGGATGGCCAGTTCGGCATCGACGCGGGCAAGGCGTACGGGCTGGGCCTCGCCTACGGGGCGACCGGCGACCGGCGCTACGCGAACAAGGCCGCGGACTTCGTCATGAGCTGGGTGTCGAAGACGCGGTCGACCAAGAAGAGCTGTCCTGACAGCGGCGGCTGCCCCACCTCGCTGCTGGTCAGCAGGCATGCCCCCGGGTTCGTGTTCTCCGCGACCTTGATCGCCGATGCTGGCGTGTTGCGCCCGGACGATCTCGAGGCGTTTCGTGACTGGCTTGCCACGGTTATCCTGCCGGCGACCTCCGAGCGAACGAACAACTGGGGTGACGCCGGCACCTTCGCCCGAGCGGTCGTGACCGACTACCTGGGTGACCGCCAAGGGTTCGCGGACGCCATGGAGCACTGGCGCACGCTGATGGACCTGGTCTCCGACGGCGGAGAGATCCCCGAGGAGACCCGCCGCGGCGACTCCGGCATGGTGTACACGCAGGGCGCGCTGAGCTTCAAGATCGCGACCGCCGCCATCGCGGAGCGCCGGGGCGTCGACCTGTGGAGCTATGAGGGAAGGCGCGGCGGCACGCTCAAAGAGGCGGTCGACCTGCTCGCGCGGTACTGGGACCACCCACGGGACTGGCCGTTCCACGACGGGGCCAGCCTCCCCAACCCCAGCCCGATGTGGGAGATCGCCTACACGAGATGGCGGGACCCCGCGATCCTTCCCATCCTGCTCGAAGAGCGCCCCTTCGGTGACGACAGCAACTCCGCCATCCGGTGGACCACGCTCACGAGCGGGCTCCCCGGCTAGATCACGCACTGGGTAGCGAGAGGGAGAAGCAGCTGCCCTGACCCGCCTGGCTGGCCGCCCAGACGCGCCCGCCATGGGCCTCGACGATCTCGCGGCAGATCGCCAACCCCAGCCCACTGCCGCCCGCGCTGCGGGACCGCGCCGCGTCGATGCGGACGAAGCGGTCGAAGACGTTCCCCAGCTCGTCGGCGGGAATGCCCGCGCCGGTGTCGCTGACCTCCATGACGGTCTTGTCCCCCGCCCGCCGGATCCAGATCTGGACGTCCCCGCCAGCTGGGGTGTACTTCACCGCGTTCTCAACCACGTTCCTGATCGCGCGGCCAAGCTGCTCAGGGTCGGCCATGACGACCACCGGCTCACCAATCACCGCGTGCATACGAACGCCATTGCGGCTCGCGAGAGGCTCCAGGTCTGCCTTCACATGGTTGGTCAGCTCCATGAGGTCGACCGGTGCGAGCAGCAGGTGGAGCTTGCCTTCGTCAATCCGGGCGAGCGTCAACAGGTTGTCGACGATGCCGCTCATCCGGTCTACCTCCGCGGTGGCGCTTTGCATCACCGAGCGCGCCTGAGGTGACAGATCGTCCGAGCGCAGGCTGACATCCAGCTCAGCGCGCAGGATAGCCAGCGGTGTACGCAGCTCGTGGGACGCATCGGCCACGAACCGGCGCTTGTCCTCCATCCCGCGCTCGAGACGTTCGAGCATGGCGTTCAGCGTCTGGGCGAGATGCCACAGCTCGTCAGCGGTGGCCGGGATAGCGACGCGCTCCCCCAAGCAGTCGACGCCGATGCGCGCGGCCTCTTCGGTCATGCGGGCGACAGGCGAAAGGGCTTTGCGGGCCAGCCACCAACCGCTGAGGCCGACGGCGGCGAGCGCCGCGGGCCCGGCGACGATGAGAAGGGCGAGCAGCCGGCTGATCGAGCGGTCGACCTGCTCAAGAGACTGAGCCACGACCAGTAGCTCCCGGTCGGGCGGGTCGCCCACTGGAAGGGCGAGCACTCGGAACGCCTCATCGTCGGCCTCTGGCGTGATCGTCGTCCGAACCAGCTGCCCGGCCAACGCCCGCGCCACGGTCAGGCGGTCGAGCATCGGCCCCTCGTCGGCGTCATCTCCGGCCGCCTGGCTCACGTCGCCCTGTGGGGAGAGGATCTGCGCGGCGGTCTCCGCTCGCGGCACCGAACGGATGCGCGTCGATGCCTGGTCCTCCAAGGGGTGGTCGTCACCGGCCTCGTAGCGCGACACGATCTGCGTGGCCCTGGTGGACAGCGAGCGGTCGATCTCGGTCACCAGGTCGCGCCGCAGACGCAACAGGAGAAAGCCGCCAAAGACGGCGAGGATGACCGCGAGCAGCGAGACGTGCCAGACGGCCAGGCGCGTCCTGATCCGAAGGGTCACCGCCGCCCTACCGCGTAGCCGACGCCTCGTACGGTTTGGATGAGGGGCCTGGAAGGGGGGTGATCCAGCTTCCTACGGAGATAGCCGATGTAGACGTTCACGATGTTGGATCCACCGTCGAAATGCGAGTCCCATACGTGGTCCAGCAGCTGGGCACGGCTCACGACCTCGCCTGGATGCCGCATCAAGTACTCGAGCAGCGCGAACTCACGGGCCGACAGCGCTACTGGTTGGTTTGCCCGGGTCACGGTGTGCGCCGCTGGGTCGAGTACGACGTCGTCGATCTCGAGTACCGGTGAGCGACCCGTTGGCTTCCTGCGCAACAGGGCGCGTAGCCGGGCGAGCAGCTCGTCGAATGCGAACGGTTTGACCAGATAGTCGTCCGCTCCTGAATCGAGACCGCGAACGCGGTCTTCCACCGCATCACGCGCGGTAAGCAGGAGCACCGGGGCCCAACGCTGGCCCGCTCGCAATCTCTCGCACACCTCGAACCCGTCCAACCCCGGCAGCATCACGTCCAAGACGATGCCGTCGTACTCCCACTCCGTAGCCTCGAAGAGCGCATCAGGGCCATTTGTGGCGATATCTACCGAATAGCCTTCATGCTCGAGGCCGCGCCGAAGCGCCCGTGCCAGCTTCGGTTCGTCCTCTGCGACGAGGATCCGCACCGTCCCTGCTCCCCTGCCGTCTCGGTGAGGCGTGGTACGCGGCAGGCTACACCACGCCGCCCTCTCACCGTCCTCTTATGGGGGCGACACCAAAATCGGGCCACGAGACCCAAGGCCACGAGAGAGGCGGCGTAAGGACCCGTGAGATCCCAGGCGCTGAACTCGCTTCGCGCGCCCTGGTACGAGCTCCGCCAGTTCGAGGCACTGCCGGCATGGGTGGAGGCGGCCGTGGACCCCGACCTCGTCGGCGCCACACTGATGGCGACCGTGCCCGAGCTCGCCCGCGGCGCACCAGCGTTCCGCGGCTGTCGTATCACGCGCCCACGCCTGCAGGAGAGCCGCTGGAGAGTGCGCTACCTGGTGACCGTCGCGGGTTCTGACGGGGTCCCGCGATGTATCCCCCTGGTGGGCGAGCTTGTCCCCCCCGGAATGCCGCCCCTCCGCGGCGAGCGGGAATCTGCCGGGTTCGGATCCTCAGGCTGGCGATGCCTGCTTCCCGATCTGGGGATGCACCTCTCCTCGGAACCACCCGATGCCGCTCTGCCCGCACTCGATTCGTTCACCGACCCTCAGCAGGCACGGCTGCTGCTCGAGGCCGCAATGCAGGCAGGCGGGCCCGCCCTCGCGAGCGTGCGGATCGTTTCCGCACGTCCCGAGGTCGTCCGTTACCACCCTGGCATCCGGTGCACGATCCGGTACCAACTGGACTTTCCTCCCGATGCCGCCGGTCGTGGCTGGCCCGACGTGGTCGTGGCCAAGCTCTATGAGGGCGAGCTCGGCCGCCATGCCTATGGCGGCATGCGTGCGCTGTGGTCATCACCGCTGTCCCGCGGCACGGTGGTGCACATCGCTCAGCCTCTGGCCTACCTCTCTGACCTGCGCGTGCTTGTCCAAGGCCCAGTCCGTGAGGAGCAGACCCTCGCCGAGCGCCTCGGGGCAGCGCTGGCGACAGGGACGGTCGCCGCGCGGACGGCCGACGTGGAGGGGACCGCCGCCGGGCTCGTCGCGTTGCACCGCAGCGGCGTGGGGTACGGACCGCACGTCACGCTCGCCGGCGAGCTGGACAAGGTGCGCATGGCGTTGCACGACCTGAGCGTTGCGGTGCCACGGCTCACCGGCGCCGCCGAGCCGCTACTGGCCCGCATCGAAGAGCTCGACGCCGTCCATCCGACCGATCCCGCCGTGCCCACCCATCGGAGCTTCCGTCCCGCGCAGGTGCTGCTCTGGCATGGGCAGATCGGGTTCATCGACTTCGACGGCCTCTGCCAAGCAGAGCCGGCCCTGGACGTCGGGCTGTTCCGGGCTACCACGCTTTCCACCGCCGCGGCCCAACAGCGGCGGAGCAAGGGCGCGTCGAACCAGCCGGTCGACCCGAACAGGCTGGCTGAGCTGAGCGAGCTGTGCGACGCGTTCTCTCAGCGCTATCAGGCGTCGCTACCCATCTCACCCACTCGGGTCGCGCTATGGGAGACTCTCCACCTGTTTACTCAAGTTCTCCACTGCTGGACGAAGATTCGCCCGCACCGTCTGGAGGCCAGCATGGCCCTGCTCGAGCACCACCTCTCGACCTCAGCGCCTGGCTGATGCTGCGTCCCCGCCTGGCCGTCCTGCTCGCGTGTGCGGCCACCGTGCTCGCCGGTGCAGGTGCGGCCCTCCATGACCCGCCGGCTCCCAGGCCGCCCGCCTTCGCGAACGCTCCCGTGGCGCCCCCGCCGCCACCGGGCGCCATCAAGCGGGTCGTGATCGTGGTCGAGGAGAACAAGGACTACGGGAGGATCGCCGGAGCACCGGACGCACCGGTGATCAACGCGCTCGCCGCCCGTGGGACGCTGCTTACCAGCTATTACGCGATTCGTCACCCCTCGCTGCCGAACTATCTCGCGATACTCGCCGGTGACACGTTCGGTATCGAGCACAACTGCACCGACTGCACCGTCTCCGCGCTTAGCCTGGTCGATCAGCTCGAAGCCGCGGGCATCTCCTGGAAGGCGTACCTCCAGGGCCTGCCGGCTCCGTGCTCAGACGTCGCAAGAGCCGGAAATTACGCAAAGAAGCACAACCCGTTCCTATATTTCGATAGGGTTCGCCACGACGAGCCACGCTGCGCCAAGGTCGTGGCGTTCGACGAGTTCGGCGCCGATCTGGCGAGCGGCCGCCTCCCACAGTTCGCGTTCGTCGTGCCCGACCAGGCCCACGATATGCACGACGGCCCGGTGGCGGCTGGCGACGCTTGGCTGGGCTCCTTGTACGAGCAGCTGGCGGCTTCGAGCGCGTGGAGGGAGGACACCCGCCTGGTGGTCACGTTCGACGAGGCCTCCGGCGACCAGACCTGCTGCGCCGGCCTGGCGTCCGGTGGCCGGATCGCCACGGTCGTGGTCGGCCCGGCCGTGCCCGCCGGCGTCGTGGATGCCACCGAGTACACGCACTATGACTTGCTGCACTCCGTCGAGTCCTTGTTCGGTCTCGGCTACCTCGGTCACGCGGGCGACCCCCGAGCGACCGACATTCCTAGCGTGAGCGGCTGAGGCTCATAAGGCCGTAAAGGCGGGCCTCGGTCCTCGACAGCACCCACCCGTCGAGGGTGACCACGTGCTCCCGCGCGAAGTCCTGGCGGATGCCCTCCCACAAGAGCGCGCGCAGCTGGCCGTCGGTCGCTCCCTGGACGCGGGAGGGCAGGGACGTGGCGATCAGCGTCGCCAGCAGGGCTGGTGCGGCCTCGGCCGGCGTGACCTTGAGATATTCCTGGCCGATGAGGCGTGCGCTCTCCGCGTGAGCCAGCAGCCGGGTGAGGCGCTCCGCGAGCGGGTCCGCCGTCAGTGGCCAGAACCCCACGAGCCGCCCGAGCAAGGCGCTGGCCGCGAGCCCGCACGCGCCCAGCAGGACATGGCGGCGCCTGATCGTGCGGCGCCCGCTCATCGCATCGCCTCGGAAAGGTGATCGGCCAGGCGGAGGGCGAGCGCGACCAAGGTCAGCGTGGGTGTCCCGGACCCGCCGGTGGGAAAGACGGAGCTGCCCGCGATATAGAGGTTCGACATCCCGTGTATCTGGCAGTTCCGGTCGACGACACCTCGCGCGGGATCGTCGCTCATCCGGGTCGTGCCCATGAGGTGAGGCCCTCCCGTCAAGTCGTCCGGCCACGCGGTCTCGCCCTCGCCGTAGAGCATCTTGAGACGCCCGATCCCGAGGCGGCCGACCTCCATCCCGAGCACCTCCAGCGCGCGCCGGTAGTTGTGCCGGTCGGCCTCGTTCAGCCGGGCATGGCATGCGACGCGGGGCATCCCCAGCCGGTCACGCTCGCCGATGAGCAAGACTCGGCTCTCTGGGTCGGGGACCTGCTCGATCCTCGGCGTGACCACCAAGCGGGAGACCGGCGCGCCGAAGTAATCGCTATAACCGGATGCGGCAACGTCGCCGAGAAGTGGAGGTATAAGGTTGGACCGCTCACGGCGGTCGGACTCCCATACGGTTCTGGCGACATCTGGATATGGCAGGGGGACAGGCGCGCCCGGAATGGTAAATCGCTGCCATGTGCCGAGGTCCACGAGGACATTACGAATATGGCGCGCGAGATCGAGGAACCCGTTCTGCCCTTGCCGCCCTTCCAGCGCTTCCATGAGCGACCTTGCGGAGGTGGCATCGACCGAGCGGTCCGCCCTCAAGAAGTGCTCGTCGTACACGGGGCTCAACCGCAGCTGGACATCCATCCAGCCCTCCGCCATCTGCATCTCGCGTGAGAGCGATGCATAGCATTGCAACGTGGAGCCGGCGACCTCGTGGTTTTGGTAGAACCCGATCGGGATCGAGGGATCCGACGGTTCGATCACGGCGCCGGCGAATCGGGGATGGTCATGGAAGAACCGGCCCACGACCCCGTGGGAGTTCCCGAGCCCGGCTGGCCAGCGCTCATTCGAGACCAGCAGCAGCCTCGGGTTCTCGATAGCCCCCGCGGCCAGCACGAACGTGCGCGCCGCGAGCGTGAAGCGTTGCCCGCCGAGGGTCGCGACCTGCGCCGACGTAGCCGACGTCCCCGCAGGGTCCGTCGCCAGGCTCGTCACGTTGGCGTTCAGGAAGACCGTGACGTTCGCCGCGCGGCCGAGCGCATCCCGGTAGGTGGTGCCGAAGCGCCGGAGATCCTTCGACGCGACCTGAGCGACGCGGGTGACGATGCGCGTGGCGTCAAAGGGCAACGGGTCCCACCGGTCACGCGAGGCCCATTCCCCGACGTCCCACTCGCCTGAGGACACCCCGCAGATCTCCGCCGCCTCGGGATAGAAGGGTTGGACGTCGGCGAGCGTGATCGGCCAGCCGCTGTAGGGCACCCCTGGCCGTGGCTGGAAATCCACCTCCTCGAACGGCCGGCAGACCCCACCCCAGTGTCCTGTGGTGCCCCCGAAGTAGCGCAAACGGGTCGCGCTCAACGGCTCGTAGGGGACCCCGAGCTGGGGCGCCTCGTAGAGCTCCTGCGACTGCTCGTCGAACTCGAGGCCGCCGCCTTCGAGCAGCGCGACACGCGCCGGGGTGCCGGCCAACCTCCGCGCGATCGAGATGCCCGCCGCTCCCGCCCCGATGATGCAAAGGTCAGCCTCGATCGCCGCGCCGGTCTCGACGGAATGGGCGTCAACAAACATTGCTGCCCGCGATGCGATCGTGCGCACCTTGACGGCGTGTACTAAGAATGGTCGTTGCGAGCAAGAACATGTACCAAACCGGCGCCAAGTACCACGCCAACGTGCTGAACACTGGCAATGAGCTACCCAGCGCCGCCAAGATCCCGAACGGGGGGAACAGGAATGCCCAGCGGAGGACCGCTTGGCGCCACGAGAGCGGCTCACCCTCCATCGCGCCATAGACGCGAAGACGCAGGAGGCGCTGCGCGGGTGAGGCACGAAAGAGACGCCACGAGAGAATGAAATAGGATCCGCTGATGACGACCGCGAGCACCGCGTTCACGATCACCATCCTCGTGTCCAGCATTGCGGTTCCTTCTCCCGCGCCGAGGCGCACGGTCGGTCCGATCGCCAGCATGAGTCCCGTCGCGCCGGCGGAGACGAGCACGGCAACGAGCACCACATCGAGCGCCCAGGCACCCCCCCGCCTTAACACTCCGGCCGGCGGCGGAAGTTTCTGTTCCATGACGTAGCTTGTGGCCAGGGTTCGGCACGCATGCGTGCCGAACCCTGGCCACAAGGACAACCGCTACCGGCGCCGACGTATCCGATAGCGTGAGCGTAGTGGTGTGCGCATTTCGAACCCTATTCACCCTGCCGCGGCGGGGGGTAAGTGTCGGGTTGATCGGCGCTGATGGCGCGGGAAAGTCGACGGTCGCGGAAGCGGTACGGGCATCCGACCCCGACCGTGCCGTCTGCGTGTACATGGGCCTTTACCAGCAAGGCACCCGCGCCCCCCGCCCACCTGGGCTGAAGCTCGCCACGTTGGTATGCGCACGCGCGTGGAGATGGATCGTGGGGCTAGCCCAGCAAGCCCAAGGCAAGCTGGTCATCTTCGACCGGTGCGCGGCGGACGCGCTGTTGGAATCCGCCCAGCCGCTCAGCCGCACGGGTCGGATCCGTCGCTGGGTGTTGGTCCACACCTGCCCGCGGCCTGGGCTCCTGGTCCTGCTCGACGCGCCGGGCAATGTCCTCGCGACCCGCGCGGGCGCACCAGACCCGTCAGCGAGCGAGGATCAACGGCAACGCTACCTCGCGCTCCGCAAGCGCCTGCCGGACCTCTTCGTGCTCGACGCGACACGCAGCGTCCCGGAGCTCTGCGAAGACATTCAAGAGCTCGTGCGGATGAGGACGGGGACGTGAGCGCAGATGCGCCGATCTTCATCGTCGGCGCGATGCGCTCGGGCAGCACCCTGCTCAGGCTGTGCCTCGACAGCCATGAGCGCATCGCCATCGGGCCCGAGTCTGGCTTCATGGGTGCTGCCGCCGCGATGAAGGCAATCCCCGGCTGGGACGCCGGCCCCGCGTGGTACGGCCGTTTCGGGCTGTCCGAGGCGGAGATGAACGCACAGGTGGCGGCGTTCTTCTCACGCATCTTCGAGCGCTACGCCGCCCAACACGGCAAGGCGCGTTGGGGCGACAAGACCCCGTTCCACACCTGGCACGTCCGGCAGATGGCGGACATCTTCCCGCAGGCACAGTTCGTGGGGATCGTCCGTCACCCTGGGGCGACGCTCGTGTCGATGCGCGGGTGGCGGTACAGCGCTGCCGACTCCATCTCGAAGTGGGTCCGGGCGAACAGTGAGATCGTGCGCCAGGCGGCCGATCTCGGTCCCGAGCGATTCGCCGTATGCCGGTACGAGGACCTCGTGCTGCAGCCTGAGACGACCCTGCGGGCGCTGTTGCGCTTTCTCGGCGAGCCGTGGTCGGACCGCGTGCTCTCGCACGACAAGGCACAGCGTGACCAGGGCGCCCCCACCACCGTCGAGGGCGGCACCCGCACCCGCGACGCGATCGACGCGAGCCGCATCACGCGGTGGCAGGGCGAGATCGCCGCCGGCGAGCTGGCGCTGATCGACAAGCGCGTGCCACACGCGCTGCTGGGGGTGCTCGGCTACGACCCGCGGTCTGCGCACCCGCTCGCGTTGCCACAGCCCCTCGTGCCCGTCGACCGCGCCGATCTCGGCCGGCTCCCCCAAGGAAAGTACGCTACCGGCGACTTCGATCCTGACCGCCAGCAGCTGCCCACCGACCCCGCGGAGCTCGCCCACCGCCTCCAAAAGGCCGAGCGTGCCCTTGAGCGCGCCGGGGCACGCCCGGCCGCCCGCGCCGCGAGAGCCCTGCGCCGCCTCCGCCGCGCCTACCGCGCTCGCCCGCCCGTGCGGGCGCGGCGCTCGGCAAGCTAGGCGCGCAAGGGCCCCGTCGCGCTACATTGGCGGGCTGCGGCGTCCGCCGCCCATCCGGAACGTCAACACTTGAAACGATGCTGCCTGAGCTGCGCGAACGACTGGCTGGCCTGATGCTGATCGATCAGCATCGGCTGCGGCGGCGCATGGACGGACTGCGCAAGTCTCGGAATTCCGGCTCGAGGCAGGCGATCCTCGACGAGATCGCCCTCGCCGTCGAACAGGCTGAGCTCCGGATCTCCCGGCGGCGCGCGAGCGCACCGAGGCTCAGCTACCCGCCGGCGCTGCCCATCACCCAGCGGAAGGACGACATCCTCGCCGCGATTCGCGACCACCCGGTCGTGATCGTCGCCGGTGAGACCGGCTCGGGAAAGACCACCCAGCTCCCGAAGATCTGCCTCGAGCTGGGGCGGGGCGTACGCGGGCTGATCGGGCACACCCAGCCCCGCCGTCTCGCGGCACGGACGGTGGCGGAGCGCATCGCGACCGAGCTGGCGACGCCGGTAGGCGCAGGCGTCGGCTACAAGATGCGGTTCGCCGCCTTGGTCGGCGAGAACACATTGGTCAAGGTCATGACGGACGGGATCTTGCTGGCGGAGCTCGCCAGCGACCGCCTGCTGCGCCAGTACGACACGCTGATCGTCGACGAGGCACACGAGCGCAGCCTGAACGTCGACTTTGTCCTCGGCTACCTGAAGCAGCTGCTCCCCCGCCGGCCCGATCTGAAGGTGATCATCACCTCGGCGACCATCGACCCCGAGCGGTTCTCCCACCACTTCGACGGCGCGCCGGTCATCGAGGTATCCGGCCGCACCTATCCCGTGGAGGTTCGGTACCGCCCCATACCTGAGGACCGGGACCAGACCCAGGCGATCTGCGACGCCGTCGACGAGCTCACCATGGAGAGATCGGGTGACATCCTCGTCTTTCTGAGCGGCGAGCGGGAGATCCGCGACACCGCCGACGCGCTCGCGGGGTGCGACATCGAGGTGCTGCCGCTCTACGCGCGGCTGTCGTCGGCTGAGCAGCAGCGGGTGTTCCAGCCACACCGCCGCCGCCGGATCGTCCTCGCGACCAACGTCGCCGAGACCTCGCTGACGGTGCCAGGGATCACCGCCGTCATCGACCCAGGAACCGCGAGGATCTCCCGCTACAGCCAGCGGACCAAGGTGCAGCGCCTGCCGATCGAGGCGATCTCACAGGCATCCGCGAAGCAGCGCTCGGGGCGGTGCGGGCGTATCTCGGAGGGCACATGCATCCGGCTGTACTCGGAGGAGGACTTCCTGTCCCGACCCGAGTTCACCGACCCCGAGATCCTGCGCACGAACCTCGCCTCGGTCATCCTGCAGATGACCGCGCTGCGGCTTGGCGACATCGCGGCCTTTCCCTTTATCGACCCGCCTGACCAGCGCAATATCGCCGACGGCGTCGCGCTGCTTCAAGAGCTTGGCGCGCTGGAGCCAGCGGGCAGGCACGCTCGCCGTCGCTTGACTCCTATCGGCCGAAAGCTCGCGCAGCTCCCGGTCGACCCTCGGTTGGCCCGCATGGTGTGGGAGGCTGCCGGCAACGCCTGCCTGCGGGAGGTGCTCGTCATCGTCGCCGCCCTGTCGATCCAAGACCCACGGGAGCGGCCTACGGACGCAACCAGGGCCGCCGATGAGCGGCACGCGCGATTCGCCGATGAGACCAGCGACTTCTTGGCCTATCTCAACCTTTGGCGGTACCTGCAATCCCAGCAAGAGGCGCTGTCGTCCAGCCGGTTCCGCAGGCTGTGCAAGCAGGAGTTTCTCCATTACCTACGGGTGCGCGAGTGGCAAGACCTCCACGCCCAGCTCCGGCGCGCCGCGGAGAGCATTGGCTTGGCATTGAACACCGAGCCCGCCGACCCCCAGCGGATCCATGTCTCGCTCCTGGCGGGGCTGCTTTCCCACGTCGGCGTCAAGGACGGCCAGAAGAACGAGTACCTCGGAGCCCGTGGCGCGCGCTTCGCGGTGTTCCCGGGCTCCGCGCTGTTCGCGAAGCCGCCGCGGTACGCGATGGCCGCCGAGCTGGTCGAGACCAGCCGGTTGTGGGCGCGCACGGTCGCGCGCATCGAGCCGGAGTGGGCGGAGAGGCTCGCGCCACACCTCGTGAGGCGCACCTACGGGGAGCCGCAGTGGGACCGCAAGCGCGGGGCGGTGATGGCGTACGAGACCGTGACGCTGTTCGGGGTGCCGCTCGTGACGGCCCGGAAGGTCCAATATGGGCGTATCGACCCAGGGTTGTCGCGTGAGCTGTTCATCCGCCGCGCCTTGGTCGAGGGCGACTGGGCGACCCATCACCAGTTCTTCCACGACAACCGCAAGCTGCTTGCCGAGGTCGAGGATCTGCAGGCGCGAGCCCGCCGCCGCGACATCCTCGCGAGCGACGACACGCTGTTCGACTTCTACGACCAGCGCGTCGGCCAGGACGTGGTCTCCACCCGCCATTTCGACAGCTGGTGGCGCAAGACCCGCCCGAGCCAGCCGGACCTGCTCACCTTTGACCGGTCGCTCCTGATCGACGAGGCCGCGGGCAGCGTCAACGAGACGGACTACCCCGACTTCTGGCGGCATCGAGACCTGCGCCTACGCCTGACATACGAGTTCGAGCCGGGCTCGGAGTCCGACGGTGTGACCGCGCACATCCCGCTCGCGGTGCTCAACCAGGTGACCGGCGAGGATTTCGACTGGCAGGTGCCGGGCCTGCGCGAAGAGCTGACCATCGCGCTGATCCGGTCGCTGCCCAAGCCGGTCCGTCGCAATCTCGTGCCGGTACGCGACTTCGCGACGGCGGCGCTCGCCCAGATCGCGCCACGCGAGGAGCCGCTCCTCCGCGCGTTGGAACGCGTGCTCGGCCGGCTGGGTCGAATCGCGATACCCCGTGACGCCTGGCGGCTCGACCTCCTCCCGGCCTACCTCACCTTCACCTTCCGTGTGGTCGACGAGCAGGGGCGCCCGCTGGCCCAGGGCAAGAACCTAGACGAGCTCAAGCTGCGCCTCCACGACGAGCTGCGGGCAACGCTCTCGGCGGCCGCGGGAGGCATCGAGCAGCGCGGCTTACGGGCCTGGACGTTCGGGACGCTGCCGCGGGCGGTCGCGCAGCGCGGGGCCGGTCAGACGGTCACGGCCTATCCCGCGCTGGTCGACGAGGGCGACAGCGTCGCCATCCGCGTGCTCGGGACGCACGCCGAGCAGCGGCGCGCCATGTGGCGGGGGACCCGCCGCCTCTTGCTCTTGACCGTGCCGTCACCCGTCGCCTTCGTCCGGGGACGCCTGACCAACGAGACTAAGCTGGCCCTGGGCCACAACCCGTACTCCAACGTGGCGGAGCTGCTCGACGACTGCGTCACCTGCGCGGTCGACGGGCTGATCGGTGACCTCGGTGGCCCGGCCTGGGACGAGGGCGGGTTCCGTGTTCTGCGGGACACGGTGCGGGCGGAGCTGAACGACGCGACGCTCGACATCGCTACGCACGTCGGGAGCATTCTCGCAGCGAGACGCCGCATCGGGACACGGCTCGCGAACGCTGGGAACCCTGCGCTCACCGCCGCCGTGGAGGACATGTGCGCGCAGCTGTCTGGCCTGGTCCACCCAGGCTTCGTGACCGCCACAGGGCGCCGCCGGCTACCCGACGTCGTGCGCTACCTCCATGCCATCGAGCGCCGCTTGGACAAGCTTGGCGGCAATCCCCGCCGCGACCACCAGCTCATGAGCAACGTTGAAGCACTCATCAGGTCATACGAGCATGCGCGAGCCGAGGCGTCACCTAGTGGCCCGGCCGCTCGGGCGCTGCGAGACATCCGCTGGATGATCGAAGAGCTGCGCGTCAGCTACTTCGCCCAAACGCTAGGGACGCCCTATCCGGTGTCGGAGGCACGAGTAATGCGAGCGCTGGAGGAGCTGGCTGATTGATTTGCAACACCCGGAGTTATCACCATACTCCTCAGAGTGTGGATCGGATGCTCGGAGTGCGATACCGTACGGTCTGCCAGTCACTTCGGTCGTCCTAACCCCTAAGGAGCTTGGTGACGGGGGAACGATACAGAACGATGGACAGCGACGCCTTGAGCCCAGGAATGCTGGGCACGATCCGTAACGCTCTCCGCCTGATGGAGCTGCTCACCGTCGGCCCCGCCTACCAGCACCTCAACGAGCTCGCGGAGAGGTCCGGGCTGACCCCGCCTACGGTTCACCGTCTCTTACGCTCACTCACGGTTGGCGGGCTCGTGACTCAGCACCCCGACTCGTTGCGCTACAGCCTCGGTCCCGAGCTTGTACGGCTATCTCACCAGTACCTCATGCGCCAGCCCGTCGTCCAGGCGCTGTCGCCTTACCTCGTCGAGTTGCGCAAGGCGACGAAGGCCACCATCCAACTCGCGCTGCTCGTCCATGGGTCGGTCGTGTACGTCGACCGCGTCGACGGTGAGCATGCGAGCGGCCTCTACCGGGTCTCCCATCGCGTCCATCCCGCCCTCGACACCGCCGCGGGGCGCGTCTTGCTCGCGAGGGCCGGGCTTGAGGTGTGGAAAGAGGTCCTCGAACGTCCAAGCAGCAACGGCCTGACGCCAGACGGCTGCTACCCCGACAACCTTACCCAGGAGGCTTGGGCACAAGCACCGTATCTCGTGCTCAGCGACCCCTTCTTTCCCGACTCCGTAGAGGTCGCTGTTCCCGTAACCGATCGGCACGGTCGAGCGCTCGCCTCACTGTCGGCCACCGACCACAATGAGCGATTCACCGCCACGACCGTCACGGAACGGATCGTCCCTCATCTCCTCCGGGCCACCGACGCGGTAAGAGAAACCATCACTCGCGGGTGATACAACGGGACTGATTGTCCAGCGGGACGTCACCTCTGGGACGGATCCGGCTATACGTGGAAGCCACGGACCAACGGATCGGGGTGACGGTGTGCAGCGACGTGTATTGGCGACAGGGGTAGCGGCCCCTCGGTTGCGAATCTTTCGGCGGGGTCGGCATGCCCGACCTTCGCGGGTTGCCATGCTCGCCGCGAACCTGCGCCCGGATGGGCTACGGCGCCAGCTTCCCCTCGTGGTCCTCACAATTGGGGCGGTCCTCGCGGTGCTGCTCCACCTGGCCGCGGGATTTCACTATCCCGTGCTTTGGGACGACGAGGCGCACTTCATCGTGCCCGCTCAGAACCTCGCACGGCACCTCGCGCTCACCGCCCCACAGCTCAACGCGCCAGCCGGGATCTTTTGGATGCCGGACGGCTATGCGGTCGCCCTCTCGCTCGTCTTCGCGATCCTGCCGGAGACCACGACGACGGCACGGCTGGCCAGCTTGGCCTTCACCCTCACGTTCGCCGGCTGCCTCTATGCGGTCGTCGCGCGGCTCGACGGGGCGCGGCTGCTCTCCGCGTGTGCGGTCGCGGTGTGGCTGGTGGCGCCATTGGTCGTCCTGATGGCGAACATCGCCCGGATGGAAGCCCTCGTGCTCAGCCTCGTCGGTACAGCGCTGCTGTCGGTCGCGACGGGCCACTGGCCGGCCGCGCTCGCGATCGCTTCGCTGATCCCCCTTGTCCATCCGATGGGGTTTATCCTGATCGCGGCGTTTGTCCTGGCAGCGATCGCCACACGCGCCCGCTGGCGCCCCTCCGGTCGGGTCGAAGCCTCGCTCGCCACGCTTGCCGTCCTCGCCTGGGCGGCGGAGGCGGCGTGGCTCGCCAGTCATCTCGATCTCGTCCGGCAGCACCTCCAGTATCAGATCGCGCGCAAGCTGTCGTATGAGCTGGCTCCCACCGGATATGAGATCGCCGCCGGGGTGCTTGCCACGATAGGTCTGGTCGGCGCGGCCGCGGGACGCGCGCGGCTCGGCGAGCGGCGAGCTCAGGTGATCGCCCTCATGTGCGCCTTGACCGGCGCCCTTGTCGCGATCCGCGTCACGGGCAACGAGATGTGGTACCGCGTCCTCGGGCGCGAGACCGTGCTGCTGTTCGCGGGGCTGACCGTCGCGCTTCTGCTCCCGGTACGGCGCGTTGTCTCTGGTTGGCGTTTGCCGGCCGCGGCATGGGTCGGCGCGGTGCTCATGGCGATCGTGCCGGTGACGGCGATGGCTCGGGTGACGGTAAACGGCTCTGCCTATGGCATGGCCCTCGCCGCGGGGACGGCCGAGCGCGACCGCACCTTCCTCGCGACGGTGGAGCGCGAGCTAAGGGCGTTCGACGCGCGCCAATCGCATCCCAAGGTCGTCGCCCTGGATTGGGCGAGCGGTCTCGCCCCCTACTTGGGCCAACAGCGATGGAACAACCTGCGGTTCGTCGACCCGACTCCCGTCACGCCGCTGTACGACCCGCCGGACTACGTGCTCTTCAGCGTCAGCCCCGCAGAGCCCGACTGGCGGCGCACCATCGAGGAGCGCACACCCAACGCCCGTCCGGTCCTTCAGCTCATCTCCCCAGACTCGCACGCGAAGCTCGTCATCTACCCGGGCGATGTCGCGAGGCTCCCGATCTCCTAAACGTGTCCCTGCGTCCGCGCGGCTCGGGGGAACCCACCCGCCACGGCGGAGGCCAGGACTAGGTAGGCACGTCGCGTGTCGGGCCTCAGGTCCTCCAGCCGTGCCCTCGCGCCGGCCTGGAGATGAGGATCCCATGGGACGCGCACGATCTGCCGCACCTGGGGCGCGAAATGCCGTTCGATCTTGGCCAGGTCGACGGCCCCGACCCTCGGTCCTACGGCGTTGAGGACGAGCACGGCGTCGTTGACCAGCTGACCATGGCCTTGCGCCCCAAGCCGGGCGAGCATGAGGCTCGTCGCCCTTGTGGCGTCGATCGTGGGATGTGATGCGATGACAAGCTGGTCCGCGGCGGCCGCGACGGTCGGGCCGGCGTTGTGGGGCACCACGGTCGCGCAGTCGGCGAGGACGAGCTCGTAGCGGCCGCGCAACAGCTCGATCACTCGGCTGTGGTCGTCGAGGCCGATCATGCGGGCCAGCTCGGGATCCGGCGGCGAGGCGAGGACCTCTAGGCCGCTGGGCGCCTGACAGGTGTAGTCTCTCACGTTCACGGACTCGACACCGTCATGGAGGTCGCGGAGAAGGTCGCGGATTGTCGATCTGGTCTGGCGCGGAATGCGGTATGCCAGGTTTGCGCCATGTGGGTCGGCGTCCAGCGCGATCACCGGGACCCTCCGGAACCCCGCGAACACGTGGCCGAGGTTGACCGTGGTCGAGGTCGTGCCGACGCCCCCTTTCGCCGAGATCACCGCGATCGCGCGGGTGTCCTGAAGCGGTCGGGTGAGCATGGCGGTGAGCCGGCGATTGTGCAGCTGCGCATGACTGGGCTGGTCCCCCGCCAGCCCGCTCCATCGCAGGAACCGCGTCCACGGGCTTGCGGGTCTGATGGTCTTCACGGGATCGCCGCGCTCCACGCCGCGCGGCGCGGCAACCTGCCAGCAGGGGGGATCGGTGAAGGAGAACGCTGAGCCTGTCATCGGGTGTGTGGGCTGCCTATGAGGCATAGATCTGTTCGAGATCGGCCATGCTCGCGTCACGCTCAACCTCGTAGGACCAGCCCGCGCCCTCGACGACCTGCGCGGCATACTCCCCGATCTCCGCGGTCAACCGGCTGATGTCGAGCTCGTCGATAAGGTCGCCGGCCCGCGAGCCCGAGCCGGCGTCCGTCGATCCACGAGCGATGACGATGGCGTCGCGCCCGTCCTCGCCATCACCGCCGATCGCCACCACGGTGCCGCCGATGACGACTATCGCGCCGCCACCGTTCCCACCGTCGCCGCCGATCGCCACGCCACCACCGTCGACCATCGCATCGCCGCCGTCCCCGCCCGCCCCGCCGTCCTCGCCATCCTCGCCATCCTCGCCATCCTCGCCGTCGTCGATCGCCACGGCGTCGTCGCCGTCGGTGTCGCGGTCGAGTATCTCGTCGAGGTCGAGGGTCCCGGCGTCCCCCTCGCTCACGCCGGCACCCTCCCGTCGATCGGCGGCGGGCGGATCCCACTCGGGGAGGTCGGGGGGCTCGGGCAGCTCGGGCAGCTCGGGGAGGTCGGGGGGCTCGGGCGTGTCCGGTAGGTCGGGCGTGTCTGGTAGGTCGGGTGCGTCGGGCGCGTCGGGGAGGTCGACGCTGACCGGGTGGTCTGCTGGGCGCTCTCGTGGTCGATCCACGCTCGCGCGCTCGTCGGGCTCGTCCTTCTCGACGTGCTTAGGGCATTCGTCGTCGTCTACCGGCTTGGCGTGAGAGGCTGGCTCAGGCTCCCCGCGCTCTTGTGGGGTCGTACGCGGCAGCTCCACAAAGGGGCCCGCGTCCGCCGGAGCGTCCGCCGCCGCGTCCTCGGAGCCGTCCGCCTCGTCAAGGGTGATCACATCCGCCTTCTGGGACGAGGCCGCGGCCCGGGACCGCGATCTTGGGCCAGACGACTCGGCCGCCGACTCATCGGAGGTTCGCTCGGAGCCTTGCGGTGGGCGGTCCGGCTTCTCACCGGCCTCCGGCCCGCAAGGTACGGCGATCCCGACACACGTGTCCTGGGCGGCGGCTCGCGCCGCGGGCGCGAGCAGGACGGCGGCGGCCATCGCGACCGCCTGCACCCGTGGACGAACGACACCACGGGCGCGTGGCTCGTCGTTCGCTTCCAGCATGCGATCGAACAGGTCGAGTTCAATATCCATGATTGCAAGCTCCCGTCACGAAACCCCCGCAAAGGCCAGGACCATGTCCCCCAGTTGCCTTGCGACCTTCTCCATGATGTGGGCTGTCAGCCCCCGTTATCACCATAGCCATTGAATGCATTTCATGCAATACTCTGTTAACGAATATGAGTTTTCACAGTCATAGGGTAGAAACAGCGCATGATTGAGCTGACCGCCGACGGGGAACTCCAGGCCGCTGCCGAAGAGGTACTGCGCCAGCTGGCCGGACCGCAGGCGCGCCTTCGCGAAGACCAGTGGCGAGCTATCGCCGCGCTGGTCGGTGAGCGCCAAAGGGTGCTACTCGTCCAGCGCACGGGGTTCGGCAAGTCGGCCGTGTACTTCGTGGCGACCGCCTTGTTGCGGGCCAGGGGTGCGGGCCCGACCGTGATCGTCTCTCCGCTGCTCGCGCTGATGCGTAACCAGGTGGCCGCGGCGGCGGCCGCCGGGATACGGGCAGACACGATCAACTCCTCGAACGTGACTGAGTGGAACGCGATCGAGGCACGGATCAGGGCCGGCGAGGTCGACGTCCTGCTTGTGAGCCCCGAGCGGCTCAACAATCCCGACTTCCGAGAACGGGTCTTGCCTGATCTCGCCGCCAGCTGTGGCCTGCTCGTCGTCGACGAGGCGCACTGCGTCTCCGACTGGGGTCACGACTTCCGTCCTGACTACCGCCGGATCCGCAGCTTCCTGGCCGGTCTGCGGCCGGGGGTGCCGGTGCTCGCCACTACCGCGACGGCGAACGCCCGGGTCACCGCTGACGTGGCTGAGCAGCTGAGCGGTCACGGGAACGACATCCCGGCGGTGATCCTCCGCGGGGCACTCGACCGCGACAGCTTGCGCCTCGGGGTCCTGGCGCTGCCGACCCCGGCGCACCGGCTGGCGTGGTTGGCCGGGCACCTCGATGACCTGCCGGGCTCGGGCATCATCTACACGTTGACCGTGGCCGCCACCGCCGATGTGGCGAGCTACCTGCGATCACAAGGCCACTCGGTGGTCGCCTACTCCGGGCGGACAGACACGGCCGAGCGGCAGGCGGCCGAGGCCGATCTTCTCGCCAACCGGGTCAAGGCGCTGGTGGCCACCTCGGCGTTGGGCATGGGCTTCGACAAGCCCGATCTCGGCTTCGTCGTCCACCTCGGCGCTCCGCCGTCTCCGATCGCGTACTACCAGCAGGTGGGGCGCGCTGGTCGCGCGGTAGAAACGGCTGATGTGCTGCTCCTCGCTGGCGCCGAAGACGAGCAGGTCTGGCGCTATTTCGCGTCGCTGGCCTTTCCTCCGTACGACCAGGTCGAGCGGGCGCTGGCCGCGCTCACCGTGGCTGACAGGCCGCTGTCGACGCCGGCGCTCGAGGCCAGAGTCGACCTACGCCGGGCCCGGCTGGAGCTCATGCTCAAGGTGCTCGACGTCGACGGCGCGGTGCGGCGGGTCAAGGGTGGGTGGGCCGCAACCGGCGAGGACTGGGATTACGACCACCAGCGGTACGCCCGGCTGGCCGCCGCCCGGACCGCTGAGCAACGGGCGATGTTGGCGTATGCGGGGGACGTGGCGTGCCGGATGCGGTTTCTCCGCGAGCAGCTCGACGATCCGTACGCGGCGCCCTGCGGGCGGTGCGATCGCTGCGCGGGCCTGTGGTACGACCCGACCGTGGCCAACGCCGACCTGGCTGCTGCCCAAGAGCACATCGGCCGCCCAGGCGTCGAGATCGAACCACGCAAGATGTGGCCGCCCGGCGCGGAGGCCCTCGGCGTCCCGGTATCGGGCAAGATCGCCGCATCTGAGCAGGCGGCGGTGGGGCGCGCTTTGGGTCGCCTGTCGAGTATCGGCTGGGGCAACCGGCTGCGCAATATCTTCGCTCCCGCCACCTTGGACGCGCCGGTCGCGGACGATGTGTTCGACGCGGTGGTGAGGGTCCTCGCGGCATGGGGCTGGGAGCGCCGACCGGGTGCCGTGGTCTCCGTCGCTTCGCGGAGCCGCCCACAGCTCGTCACCTCACTCGCGCGCAAGATCGCCGAGGTCGGCCGGCTCCCCTATCTGGGGCCGCTGGAGCGCACGGGTAGCGCTGGACCGCGCGTAGGCGCGGGCAGCAACAGCGTGCAGCGGCTCAGAGGCGTATGCGACTCGTGGTCCATGCCTGACGGGCTGGCCGCCCAGCTGCGGCTCCTCGACGCCTCACCCGTGCTCTTGGTCGACGACCTACTCGCGACGGGCTGGACGATGACCGTGGCGGCCCGCATGTTGCGGTTGGCGGGTGCGCGTGAGGTCTTGCCTTTCGTCCTCGGCATCGACGGATGAGAATGCCCGGACCAGCTATCCGCCCAGGCCGTGAAGCCGGGTGCGGGTGGCGGCGTCGGCGGGGAAGAACAGCTCGATGGACAGGTCCGCGACGGTGACGTCGAGCGCGGCCCCGAAGGTCGCGACCGTGCTGAGCAGGTTCAGCTCGCCGGCGGAGCTGGCCAGTCGCAGCGGCACGGCGATGCCGTCGTAGCGGTGTGCGTTGCCGAGTGGGTGCCAGGCTCGGAGCTCGGTCAGCAACTGTGCGAGCCGTGGATCCCCGGTGCGGTCGACCTGCCCACTCAGCCGCGTCAACAGGTGCGCGCGCCACTCTCCAAGGTTGCGGATCCGTGGCGCCAACCCTTCAGGATGAAGGCTTGCGCGCAGCACGTTGATCGGCGGTGTGAGAAGCTCGGCGGCGATTCCCTCGATGAGCACACCGATGCTCTCGTTCGCCGCGACCATGTTCCAGCGTCGGTCGATCACGATCGCGGGATAGGGCTCGTGGGCCGCGAGCAGTCGGTCGATCGCGCTGCGCACCGCCTTCAGGGGGGGAGCGTCGAGGTCGCTCTCGGCGTACACGGGCGCGTAGCCCGCGGCCACGAGCAGCGCGTTGCGCTCGTGCAGCGGCACGTCGAGATGCTCGGCGAGGTGAAGTAGCAGCTCACGGCTGGGAGAAGACCTGCCGGTCTCCACGAAGCTGAGGTGCCGGGCGGACACCTCAGCTCGCAAGCCAAGCTCCATCTGGCTCAGCCGCCGCTTCTGCCGCCACGTCCGGAGCAACCCTCCCGCGGTCTGGGTGTCGCTCGGGGATCGCACGGCATGACCGTAGCGGTCCCCGAGCGCCCGGTCGATCAGCTTACGAGGTGACCGGTTGGGCACGGCGCAACCCGAAGATCTGCAGCTCGGCGAACAGCGCGACCGCGAAGGCTTGAGCGAGAACGAGCGCGGTCCCGGCAGCCGTGAGAACGAGCCACCCGGCCGCCACCGCCGCGATGCTCGCCGGAGGCCATCGCGTCCAATCCGATCCAACGGCGGAGCAGCTTGCCGCCGTCCGGTCCATTTCGTGGAACGTGACGGGAGTCGATCCGGGAGGTCGTCATCGAACGCTCCGTCAGGTAGCCGTCGGCTGGAAGAACCCGGTGACGTCGCGCAACCGCCCGTCATCACTACGCAGCGCGAAGTCGACACCGGCCGCCACTGGCCCTTCGGGGCCTGTGAGCTGCCAGCCCCACCAGGCCCGATCGTGATGGGCGTCGATCGTGCCCGTCAGCTCGAAGCGGTGTCCCGGGAAGCGCTCGTGCACGGTGGCGACCAACGTGTCCAGTGCTTCGTGCCCGGCGGCATTGAACATCGGATCGAGGAAGCTGGCGTCCGGTGACCACGTCGCGGCGATCACCTCGCGGCGGCGCGTCGCATCGGTCTGATTCCACATCGCGAAGTACCCCTCGACGATCGAATCGATGGGTGTCATGGCGTGGGTCTCAATCATGCGTATCGTCCCTCTCTGGCACGTCGATCGTGCCTGGCGCCTTTCACGATCACGCCAGCCGCGCCATCGGTCGATTACCTGAGAGGTAGTGCTCGCGAGAAGGACCCCATATGTGCTGGGCGGATTCCCGCGTGCTGCAGGAATCCGCCCAATCCCCCTCCCTCGGAGGAACCGCCCTTAGGAAAGATGTGTGATTACGCCGTCGCGCCCACCCAATTGCCCGAGTGCCGCAGATGCTGCATGCACCGTGGGAGCGTCGCGGCGATGGCGCCGACCTGCGGGTTCAAGACCGCGCTGATCCCCTGATAGTTAACTGGGGGTTCGGTCATGAGTACTCGCAGCAACGCCCGGCAGCGCTCGGGGAACCCGTCCGTACAGGTCCAAGGCATGCCGTTGACGTCGGTCGCGGAGGGCTTCGCCGATGGGTCCGCGGGCTTCAGGGTCGGGCACTCTCGACCAGCGAGGCGCAACGCACGCAGCGACTCCCTGCGCGCGGCGCTGACGACCCACCCGTCCACGGCCTCCGGGTTACGGATACGCGCCAAGTGTTGGGCCAGGCGTCGCCAGGTGATCCGGGCGACGTCGACGGCTTCGCGCTCACTGAGCCTATGGACGCGAACCACGTGCCATATCAGGCCGCCGTAGCGATCCACGATCGTCTCCCAGGCGGCCTCGTCACCCGCGGCGGCGGACCGCACGAGGTCTGCCCTCGAAACCTCGTCTTGCTGCACTACATTCCTTACCATCTGACCGTTCAAGACCAATCCCCTGAGCATCGGTGGGGTTTCGTCTGGGAAGCGAGCCGCGCAAACGCCGCCCTGCGGAGCATGCGGCCTCGCCAGCCACCGCCCGCGCTGGCCATGTGCGGCGCCCGACCGCGACCATCACAGCGATGGCGCCGCCGCCTCGCCTCTGCCATCCCATGCCCGTCACGTACGTCAAATCGGCGAACTCGCACATGGTGCAGCTTCATCCACTCCACCTCCGGTGGGCGGGCCCGTTGCCCTGGGTCCCCGACGGATCGGATCAGGGCACGCGGACAAATACTCAACCCCAAGGCGTCACTAGAAGGATCCTAGAGAGAACGCGCCTGCAGGTCGTTGCCTCCCGTCACGATCACCTGTGCGCTCGCGCACACGGTCAAACCGCCTCGTTCCGGAATGCGAGGCCGATGTCGCCCCGTTCGCACAGGTGATGCCGCCATGGGCGGTCGACAGCCTGGTGGAGGCGCTTCCCGATGTTCAGCGGGTCGAGCTTCCAGGCGTCGGCCACCTCCCCCTGGCTCGAGGCTCCCGAGGCCTTGCGCGATGTTCTACGCGCTGGCTTCCACGCCTCCAAGCCCCGGTTCGCAGCGATACGGGCTCTGGGTTCACTATGGAGTTGTCAAGGTGCAGCATGGAGTTGTCAAGGTGCAGTGAGGCGTTGTTGCTGCCTTGTCACCAGGTGAGGACCGGCGGCGGCCTGGTGGGTCTGACCATCGGCGGCGCCGGATGCGGGCGCCGCCGTCATGATCGGCGCTGCGGCGGCGGACGTGAGGGTGGGTGGAAGGTCAACTTGGAGTCGGCGTTGCCGGTGATCGTCCACCCACCTTCGTGTACCGCGTGATGATGGGCTACACACAGCAATGCGAGGTTGGGTGTCAGCGTGGGTCCGCCGTTGCCGTGATGATCGACGTGGTGGACGTCGCTCCATTGCCAGGGCCGCTCACAGCGCACCCCGTCCGGGGTGGTGAACCGGCAGGTCTGGTCGCGCTCGAGCACCGCCAACCGCTGCGCCGGGCTGGGATGCCGCCGCACATCAAGCCACAAGGTCCGCCCGTTGAGGAGCGTGTGCCGGCGATCGGGCTGGACATCGAGGAGCTGCACGCTTCGGGCCAGCCGATCCCGGTCACGGCGGCGCTGCGTGAGGTCGCTGCCGATCTCAGCGGTCAGGCGGTGTGGCGACGCCGCGCCCCGCGGTGACGGGCACGATCGACCCGGTGACTCACGCAGCTTTTTTGCAGTTGAGCCGGGCGAGGGAACCTGGCGCGAAGCGCTTGGGGCCCGGAAGGAGATGACGTTCCGGTTTGCCCAACTCGGGCGACCGGCAAGGCTGGTGACGGTGTCTGTGGAGCATCCGCGACGCCTGCGTCGCGGATGCCCCACACACCCGGCTTCCCGCCCGGCGGGTGTGCGTTGGCGAGAGCCCCTGCCCGGGCATGCACCTCACACCGCCACGCGCCCGCGTCACACAGGCCCACGGTGGACAGCGTGATGGCGTCCCGCTTGAGCCTGACCACCCCAAACAGCAACGTTATGACGACCCGGGCCTTAGGGCCTGGGCTCGATCGGCTCGTCGACATCGCTGAGGAGGTCCAGCAGCTCGGCGTGGAGTAGGCCGTTGGTGGACAGGACGCTTCCGGACGACAAGGCCACTGACCCGTTCCAGCCGGTGCAGCGGCCGCCGGCCTCGGTGAGGATGCAGTCGAGCGCGGCGACGTCCCACGGTTTGAGGTCGCGCTCGAGGGCGACGTCGGCCATGCCGCCGGCCACCAGCAGGTGGATCCAGAAGTCGCCGAACCCGCGGGTCCGACCCGCCCGGTCAGCCAACATCCCTAAAAGCTCCCACAGGCGTGGGTCGTCGCGCCACCAGTCGAGGCCACCGTGGAGGACCTGCGCATCTTCCAACCGCGCGATGGCGCTGACCCCAACGGCTTCACCGTTGCGCCGGGCTCCCCCACCCCGGAACGCGTCCCATCGCTCCCCAAGCGCGGGGGCACTGGCGACTCCCACCACCACCTCGCCCTCGAAAACCAGCCCGATCAACGTGGCGAAGATCGGCAGGCCACGAATGAAGTTCCGCGTCCCGTCGATCGGGTCGATCACCCATGTGGGACGAGCGGGGTCGATGGCGCCGCCGCCTTCCTCGGCGAAGACAGCATGATCGGGGAACGAAGCGGCGATGCGTTCGCGCACCATGCGCTCGATTGCCTGGTCGGCCTCGGTGACGGGCGAGCCGTCCGGCTTGGCCACAGCGGGCACAGGACCGCCGAAGTACTTCAGGCTGATCTCGTCGGAGGCCTCCGCCAGCTCGAGTGCGAACTGGCACAAGCGCGAAAGATCCACTATTGGTTCTCGACCAGCCCGTCGAACCTCAGCACGAGATCGTTCGGCTGGACGGTGAGGCTGACCTCCTCACGCGGTGCCCACAGCGGGATACACGGCCCTTGGCCAGCGTGTCCACAGAGACAGACGACCAGGTCACCCGATGGTGTCATGCCGATCAGCTGCCGGGCGTAGCTAAGCAATTCGGTCATATTGGCCGAGCCACCGGTCCGACGCCAGTACGCCATCGCCCATCGTGACTCCGGCCGGCCGAAGACGGCGAGCGCCGAACTCGGCGTAAGCCGGGCGACACCCGACAGGGAACGGCCACCGCGTAGGACCTTGTCCTGTTTTGTGACCTTTCCCACGCGTGCGGCGGCGGCCGGGTCACCGAGACCGCCCGGAAGATCTGACAGGTCATAGTTACCCGCAGCCTGAGCCGCCTTCTGGCGCTCGACCGCAACCTGGTAAATCAGCTCATCTTTGGTGGACACTGTCAATTGCACTCCTGCCGGCAGGGTAAAGGCACGGCAAAGCTTTCGCCCGAGGAAGGGTAGCAGGGTCAAGAGGCCTCGTGGAGGCACTCGTCCAGTTCACGGATCGCGGGGTCCTTTTCCCACCATTCCGGCATGCCTTGGCGGAGCCCGTGGACGCGCAAGAGGTTGAGCGGGAACCCGCCTCGCCTCGCCAGCGAAACCGCCTGCATGGCGACCCGCGCGGCGGCCTCCACGTCACCGCGTTGTGCATGCGCGGCGGCAAGGCCACACAGCAGGTTGCCGACGTCGTACAGGTCCGAGGGATCGGCGTCGCCGGCGATCGCGGTCAACGTCGCCAGGGCTTCTTCTGACTCGCCGAGCAGGACGTGGCAGAGGCCGGCCGCCGCGTCCAGAGCGTGGCTGGGTCGCAACGCGAGAAACGACTCGAAGAAGCCAGGCGCGGGGCTATCGTGCCGAGCCGGCCGCGGCGGCCCAAGTTGCCGCGCCTCCCACAGCGCGCGCCGGCACGCGTCCGCTTCGCCGGCGGCGGCGTGCTCGCATGCGGTGCGCTCGATGAGCCAGGCGCGATCCGCGGGAGGCCCGCCCCGGGCTGCCGCCGCGGCATGCATGGCGAGAGATCGCGCGGTTGCGGCATCACCCCGCTGGCCGCCTGTTGGGATGGGTGATGCCATCCAGCTCAGCAGGCCGAGCACGCGAGCCTGCAGCACGCGATCGCCGGACTCCCGCGCGAGGCGCGTGGCGCTCGACATGGCGTGTGCGGCCTCGGCGCGGCGGTCGAGTAGCCACGAGAGCCAACCGACGAGCGCGGCCGCGTCGGCGTTGACCGCCCCGACCCGCTGTCTTTCCCCGTCCGCCATGGGGAACTCGACGAGCCGTTCGATGCCGTGCAGATGCGTCATGGCCGCCCGGATCACTGGAGCGGGCCCCAGCCCAAGGGCGCTCACCCCCAGCCTGCCCGACTGGGCGAGGAGCGCGTCGAGCACGCCGCCGTCGACTCGCGCCGGGCAGCCGAGCGCGCGGGCGATCCGCCGCAGCGTGTCATGCGGTGAGGCCGCGGTCACGGTGACCAAGGAGGAGAGCAGCGCCCGCCGGTGGACGGCGTCGGAGTCTCGCGAGCAGACATCCTGAGTCAAGCTCGCCAAGGCCCTCGGTGGCTCTTGCCCGAGCAACCGCCGAAGCTCCTCCCGCGTCGGCCGCAGCGCGCCGATCAGATATCGGAGCGTCCTGGGGCTGGGGCTACGGCCGCCGCGCTCGAGCTTGCTGACGGCCTCGCGGGTGATCCCACACTGGCGCTCTCCCTCGGCCCGCGCGAACGCGCCGCTGCGCGAAGCGAGCTCGGCCTGGGACCACAGCCTGTCGTGGCGAAGTGCCCGCAGCACCGACCCGCTGATAGCGATGCCCGAAGCCATGACTTTCCCCCTCAGCCGTCACTCTAGGGGACCCTACTTCATACGACCCACATCCGTCACGTGAGTGGCCCCTAATCGACTCTCGCGATTCTTTATGTCATTCACAAACGCTGTGTCGCATGAGCGGACATCGCGAGCAGGGGGACAACGGCAAGGACGTGAGCGCGGGAGGGGAGGTTGGGCGAGCCGTCGTCTCCTCTGCGCAGCTTCTGTGCTGGACTCCTTGTCACCGCCAGCCGGTCCGGCTCGGGCGCCCAGACTCCGATCCCGCAGGGACGATGACGGCCACCTGCCCACGCTGCGGGACGCTGTGGACCGTTGAGCTGAGGGACGGACCCCGTGGATCCCGTCCGCACGTCGTCTGGCGTGCCCTGTCAGGGTAGGGTGTGGGAAGGCGTGCCGGGAAGTCTGGTCGGCGGATGGAGGCTGTAATGGCACCCACGCGATCAACGCCGCAACATCCCCGGGACCGGCTCGCCCGTCCGTGGTCGCAGCGAGATCGTGCTGTTCCACGGATCGTGGTGCAGCCGCTCCAGCGGTTCCTCCACACCGAGGCCGCCAGCGGCATCGTGCTGCTCGTGGCCGCGCTGGCCGCGCTGGTCTGGGTCAACTCACCGCTCTCCCAGTCCTACACGAGGCTGTGGGAGACGCCGCTCACCATCGATCTCGGCGGGCTCGCGCTGTCCGAGGACCTGCGCCACTGGATCAACGACCTGCTGATGGCCCTGTTCTTCTTCGTCGTGGGGCTAGAGATCAAGCGCGAGCTCGTTCACGGTGAGCTACGCGACCCCAAGGCGGCGCTCTTGCCGGTGGTCTGCGCCCTCGGAGGCATGGCCGCGCCCGCGCTGCTCTACCTTCTTCTCAACGTCGGTGGACCCGGTGCGAGCGGCTGGGGTATCCCGATGGCGACCGACATCGCGTTCGCGGTCGGGATCCTCGCGCTGATCGGCAGCCGCGCCCCCACCGGGCTGAAGGTCTTCCTCCTGACGCTCGCGATCGTCGACGACATCGGCGCGATCCTTGTGATCGCGCTCTTCTACAGCGAGGGCATCGCCGCTGGCTGGCTCGCCGTCGCCGCCGGCACGATCGTGGCGATCGTGGCGATGCAGCGCCTGCGGATCCGGGCGTTGACGCTGTATGTACTCGCCGCCGGGGTGCTGTGGCTGGCGATGTTCTCCTCGGGAGTACACGCGACGATCGCGGGAGTGATCCTGGGGCTGCTCACGCCCGCCTGGCCGTTCCACCCCCCAGAGGCGGTGACGGGTGCGATGGACGCCGAGCTCGACCGGGTCCGCGAGCTGCCCCTCGACGCCCGCGCCGACGAGGGTGAGCAAGCTTCGCTTATGGAGATCTCACGGCTGGCCGACGAGGCCGTCTCCCCGCTGGAGCGGCTCCTGTCGCGGCTCCATCCCTGGAGCTCGTTCGTCGTGCTGCCCCTGTTCGCCCTGGCCAACGCGGGTGTCGCGCTGTCCAGCGATCTGCTGTCCGGGCTGATGTCCAACCCCGTCGCCCTGGGCGTCATTCTCGGGCTCGTCGCCGGTAAGCCGCTGGGAGTCGTCGGAGCCGCCGCGCTGGCGATGGTCACCGGCGCGGCTCGCATGCCTCGCGGCGTCGGTTGGTTCGAGCTTCTCGGCGTTTCCCTGCTCGCCGGTGTGGGCTTCACCGTCTCGATCTTCATCGCGGGGCTCGCCTTCACGGATCCCGCCATCACCGACACCGCCAAGGTCGGCATCCTGGTCGCCTCACTGCTCGCTGGCGTGCTTGGCGCGGGGGCGCTGCTCGCGCGCGATGCGAAGGCCCACTCGTGAGAGGACCGCTCGGGTGGGGGCTTCCCCTGTACGAGCGTGTCGCCGAGCGGACTGGTATCGGCCCGGGCACGTCCGTCCTCGACCTCGGGTGTGGAGAGGGGATGTTCTGCCGCCTGGCTACCGATCGGGGAGCGAGGGCGACGGGGATCGACGCGGCGCCGGAGCTGGTCGAGCGCGCGAGGCAGCTCGCGCCCGCGGCGGTCTTCCGCACCGGCGATATCCAGGCGCTGCCATACCCTGACGGTGTGTTCGACGTGGTCACGTGCTTCCAGTCGATCCTCCACGTCGCCAACCCGCTCGCGGCGCTGCGGGAGGCGGCGCGAGCCACCCGGCCCCGTTGCCCCGTCGCGGTGACGGTATGGGGCAGGGACGAGGACTGCGAGGTCCGCGTGTTCGGGGAGGCCCTCTCGCGGCTACTTCCCCCACCGCCGCATCCGCGGACCCGCCGGGTCCAGCCTCCCCCTCTCACACGAGACGGCCGGCTCGAGCAGCTGGCCGTAAAGGCGGGGCTGACGCCGAAAGAGGTCGACGAGGTTCCCTGCCCCTTCGTATACCCGGACCAGGACGCCTTGTTGGGCGGCCTTCTCCGGTCACGCCTCGGCCGCCTCGCCGCCGGCAGGTCCGGCGAGAAAGCGGTCCGCCGCGCCGTCCTGGAGGCGTTGGCGCCCTACCGCCTGCCCGACGGGACCTATGGCTTGCGCAACCAGTTCCGCTACCTCATCGCTTCGGCGTAGGAGCTCGCTGGCGGAGGACCTCGTACGAGCTGCAGTGCAGGAAAGGCCGAGCGCCTTCAGCGCGCCCTCAGGCGGGTGGTTGGAACATGCGGGCCCAGGACTTGGTGAGCTCGGTCATCTGCTCGGTTTGTGCGAGGACCGGCTCGACGAAGGCCGCCATCTGTCTGGTGAGCTGGCGCTGCTCCTCGGCCCATGAGGCGACGAGCTCGGCGAGCTCGCGGTGCCGTTGGGCCCACTCGGCCATCTGATCGGCCTGCTGCCGCTGGTGCTCGAGCATCGTCCGCAGCGGCTTCGTCCACGCGCTGGCGAGCGTAGCGCTCTGCTCGACATACTCCGCGAAGGGGTTCACGAGCGGCTCCACTCCAGAGATTAAAAACTGCCAGCTTGTGGTAGGACCCTACCATGAGCATGGTTCGACGCTTTGCCCGCCCGATGCTCGCTTCGATGTTCCTCGCAGGTGGTATAGACGCGTTGCGCGATCCCGCGTCGAAGGTACCCGTGGCTGAGGACATCGCCCCTCGGGTGGCCGCCCGCCTTCCCGGCCTCGACGATCGCGACACCAAGGCGCTGGTGAGAATCAACGGCGGGGTCCAAGTGGCGGCTGGGACGCTCCTCGCGCTCGGCCGCATGCCCCGCCTTTCCGCCCTCGCGCTGGCGGCGACGCTGGTGCCGACGACCGCGGCCGCGCACCGGTTCTGGGAGCTTGAGAACGGCGAGCGAGCGCAGCAGCAGGTCCACTTCCTGAAGAACGTCAGCATGCTCGGCGGCTTACTGCTGACAGCAGTGGACACGGAAGGCAAGCCTGGTATCGCGTGGCGCGTCCAGCACGCGGCGGATCACACGGGAGCGGCGGCGCGCAGGGCTCGCCGCGAGGCACGGCTCGCCGCGAAGGTCGCCCGAGCGAAGCTGCCAGCCTGACCGCGCCCCTGAGCCTCGACTTAGGGGCGCATGCGTCCCTAAAGGCTTGGGCGTGATTAACTTGTCTTTTTTGAGCGGATTGGGCCACGCACAATGCGGGGTGTGTCGACTGAGTCGCCCATACGACGACCGAGCCGACACACCTACCGACCTATGCGCGGGCGAGGTCGTCGGTGATCGCGCGGGTCATGGCCTCGCAGATCTCCCGAAGCTGTTGCACCTGCTGGTCCGTGAGCTGATCAAACATCAGCTCGCGGACCGCGCGCACATGGCCGGGGGCGGCGGCGGCGAGCACGGCGAAGCCCGCGTCGGTGAGGACGGCGAACGTGCCTCGCCGGTCCGCTGGGCACGATTCGCGGCGTACCCACCCGGCGACCTCGAGCCGGGCGACCGCATGGGAAAGCCGGCTTTGGGAGTAGTCCATGGTCGCGGCGAGGTCGCTCATGCGAAGGCACCTGTCAGGGCGCTCGGACAGCCTCACCAGGACCTCGTAGTACGCGTGCGGCATCCCCGAGTCGCGCAAGAGCTGGCGCCCTAGGGCCCGCTCTAGCAGCTGTTTCGCCGTGAGAAAGGCTCTCCAGGCGGCCTGCTGCTCAGGCGTCAACCACGGTGGTTCGCTCACGCGCCAATCGTAGCGGGCGACGAAAGTACTTGAACGCTCAATATTATCGAGACGAACGCCTAGCCGTCACAGGTGAACGGTACGCTCACCGCGAACTGCCGAAGGACCGGCGACCAGGATAGACGAACTGCTCTCGCTCACGCTGGACGAGCTTACGGCCCGGGCCAGGGAGGTACGTGCCGACGCACACTCCACGCGCGTGACGTACTCCCCCAAGGTCTTCATCCCTCTCACGCAGCCGTGCCGTGACTGGTGTGGCTATTGCACGTTCGCCCAGGCTCCGGCGCACCTGGACAGCCCGTACCTGATTCCCGACGACGTGCTCGCGATAGCCCGGCGTGGCGCGGAGTCCGGGTGTGCCATGAGGCGTTCGACGGCGAGTTCTACCTTGACGATGGCGGCTTCGCGCGATCGCCGAGCCCACCTCAGCATCCTCGTGACCGGTCAAGGGTACGAGGAGGGTGGCTACTCCTGAAGGAACGCCTGGCGCTCCTCAGGCGTCAGCGTCCGCGTGGCCAGCCGCTCAGCGAGCGCGAGCACGTCGTCGAGCGGGCCGCAGGCCTGGCAGCGCCAAAGGCGGACCGTCTGGTCGGCGCTCGCGGAGGCGATCAGCCGGCCGTCGGCGCTGAACGCCCCGTCGTGGACCACGCCGGCATGGCCGCGGAGCACGAGCAGGGGATCCGACCTCGACCCGTGCGCCTGCCATATCCGTATGCGGCGATCGCTGCCAACGCTGAGCAGTTGCCGGCCGTCCGGGCTGAACGCGACCCCCAACACGGTCTCGCGGTGAGGGAGGACGGCGACGGCTCCGGTCCCGAGGTCCCAGCGCCTCATGACCCCATCGCCTCCGCCGCTGGCGAGAGACCTGCCGTCGGGGCTGAACTCCACGTCGTAGACCGCCCTCAGGTGACCTGACAGCATTCTGAGCTCGGTCCCGGTCGCGAGGTCCCACAGGCGCACCGTACCGTCGTCCCCGCCGCTGGCGACCTGGCGCCCGTCGGGACTGAAGGCGACGCTTTCCACGGGTCCAGCGTGACCGCGCAGCACCTGGGGACTGGCGTTGCCGTCCAACCTCCACAGCCGCACCGTGCCGTCCTGGCCGGCGCTCGCGAGCCGATCCCCGTCGGGGCTAAAGGCCAGGTCGTTTACCTGGTCGGTGTGGCCCTCAAGCACGAGAGGTTCGGCGCCCGTGTCCAGGTCCCACACCCGCACCGTGCGATCCTCGCCACCGCTGGCCACCTGCCGCCTGACCGGGCTAAATGCCAGGCCGAGGACGTTGCCCGTATGGCCACCCAACTCCGTATGCGCCTGCCCGCCGGTCGCCGGCCAGATCCGCACCACGCCATCATCGCCCGCGGTCGCGACCTCTTGCCCAGAGGGCGCGAACGCGGCGCGGGAGACGGCGCCGTCATGGCCGAGGACGGTGGGGCCGACCGGCAAGGTCCAGATCCGTATCGTGCCGTCGACACCGGAGGTCGCCAACCGCCGCCCATCAGGGCGGAACGCCACGCCGTAGGCCCCATCGCGATCACCGCGCCAGGTGACGCTCGCGGCACTGAGCGTGGGGTCCCATATGTGTACGGTGCCATCCGCGCCCACGCTTGCCACTTGCCGCCCGTCAGGGCTAACGTCGACCTTCCACACCGTGCCCTGATGGCCGCTCAGCACGACTGGTTCGGCGCCACCGCCTATCAGGTCCCAGACCCGCACGTCACCATCCACGCCGCCAGTGGCGAGCAGCCGCCCATCAGCGCTGAAGTCGACGCTTAGCACCGCGCCGTCATGGCCTTCGAGCGGGCTAGGGTCGCCACCCGCGACGCGGTCCCAAAGGCGGACGATCCCGTTCCCGCCGGCGCCCGCGATCCACCGACCGTCGGCGCTGACCGCGACACCGTAGATGGCGGTGCCGATCGGACCGAGCGTGACGGGAGCGCCGCTACCCTCCACGTCCCATATCTTGACCGTGCCATCCGCACCGGCGGTGACCACCTGCCGCCCTCCAGGCCCGAACGCCACGCCGAAGACCGGGCCGGCGTGACCGCGTACCACGCGGCCGGCGCTCCCCTCCTTGTCCCACAGCCTAACCGTGCCGTTATCCGTGCCCATGCTGGCCGCGACGCGACCGTCCGGGCTCACCGCGACGCTGAACAGCTGGCAATCGCAGCGTGTGAGAACGACCGGTTCAGCTTCCCCTTGCAGGTCCCACACCCGCAACGTGCCATCGCCGCCCGCACTGTACAGGTACGTCCCGTCGGGACTGAACACCACGTCCTGGACCCGCTCGTCATGCCCCCGAAGCGGGACATGCTCCGGCAGGCTCGACGTCGCCTGGCGCAGCGCCGCCTCAGCCTCCGGCGTCGGCCGGACCTCAACCGCCTCTTTGGCGAGCAGCAGGCTCAGCTCGGGATCGAGCGGCAACTGGGCGGCGGCGCTGGCCGCCAGCTGGTAGGAACGCACGGAGCGCGTGCCCCTGCCCTGCAGGAGCATGAATACGACAAGGGTGCTGATGATCGCCACCGCCACACTGATGCCGAGTAGGTCCATAGCCCTCCGCCGACGGCTGGCGGCGCGTTTCCTCGCTTCGCGTTGCTCGCTGGCGGCGAGGAACGCGCGCTCCCGTTCGTTGAGGCCGTCGAACGGGCGGGTGCGCCAGGGCGCGAGGCGGACCTCACCGTAGAGGAACCCCTCGTCTCGCTCTCCCTCGTCCCATTCAACGGCCGCCTCGGTCAGCCGCCGGTGGGCCCGCAACAGCTCCCGTTCCTGGTCGATCCACCCTTGCAGCTGTGGCCACCCACGGATCAACGCCTCATGGCTGACCTCGATGACCGGCATCCGGGTGACCTCGTCACGGCTGGCGGTCAACAGCCGGGCATCGGCGAAGGCACCGAGCACCACATCGAGGTCCCCTTGCTCGTCCGGCAGTCTCAGCAGCTCGCTGACCTCAGCCCGCCGTCGTGTGTCTTCCGTGCCCTGCCCCGGCTGGATCAACCGCAACAGCACCTGCCGAGCGATGCGCTGTTGGATGAGCGTCAAGCCTTGGTAGATCGCGTCCGCCCGCTGCGCCAACCCACCCTCGACTCCCCCACTGGCGACGTATGCCGCCACCGTGAGCGTCTTCTCGCTCCGGCGCCGCCACACCTCCAGCAACGCGTAGGAGAGCAACGGCAGGGCGCCGGGGCGATCGGCCACGTCGTCGAGGATGGTCTCGACCAGCCCGGCTTCCAAGCGCAACCCCGCGTGCCGCGCTGGCTCTTCGATCACCCGGCGCAACCCGTCGGTCCCGAGGGGGTTCACGAGCACATGCCGATCGGCCATCAGCCGTGACAGCCGCGGGTAGCGCGCACAGCGGTGGTAGAAATCGGCTCGCATCGCCACAACCACCGCGAGCCCGCCAGCGGGGTTCTCGGCCGCGCGGCACAGGTTGGCGACAAACGCGGCCCGCTCGCCCTCGTCGGCGCACAGCGTGAACATTTCCTCGAGCTGGTCCACGACCAGGACCAGCCGCTCGGTGCCGTTCGCCGAAGCGCACGCCAGGCAGGCGGCCAGATCCAAGCTCCGATGGTCGGCCCGAAGCTGGTCGATGGTGCGCTGCATCGACTCGCCCGGCGCCAGGCTCGCCATCAGCGCGGCCAACGCGCGCAGTGGGCTGGCCGTGGGAGTGAGCAACCGTACGGTCCAGGTCCGGCTGCTGGGCAAGGCGCCATTCCGGAGCGCGGGGACCACACCGGCTCGGACCAACGAGCTCTTGCCGCAACCGGAGGGGCCGAGCACGGCGAGGAACCGGCCGCCGCCGAGCTTGGAGATCACCTGGGCGACGTCACCCTCGCGGCCGAAGAACCACTGCGCGTCCTCAGGCTGGAAGGCCGCCAACCCGAGGTAGGGCGCGTCCGACAGATCCGCTTCGGTGACCTGGGCATCCGCCGAGGACCGGCCGTTCGCCTCCAGCTCCTTCTCGATCGCCCGCCAACGCGCCCTCCACTCGTCCGGATCGCCGCCACACGCCTCGACGTACGCTAAGGTCACCGCGAGCGTCGGGAACCGGTCCCCACCCGCCGCTTCCGACAAGGCGGTCGGCGAGTAATGCGCGCGCTTCGCGAGCTGGCGGTAGCTCGGGCGCCCGGCCGCGCGCCGCAGCTCTCGCAGCTCGACGGCGAAGCGTTGGACCGGGCCATCCTCGGGATCGATCAGGCGCTCGGGCCGTCCCACGGTTGTCCGGGGCATCAGCGTTGATTATCCACCGCCCCACCGACAGTGGACAACCTTTTTATCCAATAATAGGCCGTTTGGCATTGCCGCATCACCGCCACGTCCCTCATGCAGCGCCTTACGGGCACAAACCGTCAACCAACCGAGCCAATGGTTGTTCTTGCGTTGTCCACACACGGCCACGTGGACTGACAATTCATTCACACCTATAACCCAGAGTGGAACGCTCACCACAGAACGTGGGGGTGGCGGGGGCCGAGCATCACTATAGGGGTAGTAATGATTTTACCGAAAAAGTGTACCCGCGTCTTTCAAATGACCTGTCCCCTCACGCCCGAGCCGGACCGATGACCATCCGCGTCCTGGTAGGCAACGACGATCCCATCTTCCGTGCGGGCCTGGGAGCGCTTCTGGAGAAGGAACCCGACGTCAGCGTGATCGGGGAGAGCCCCGGCGGTGACGAGGCACTGGAGGCCGCCCGTCGCCTCGGGCCGGATGTCACCCTCCTCAGCACTTCTCGCTCGGCGCTCGACAGTATGCACCCGATAGGGCAGGCCACCGGCCCCGGCACGGATCGCCCGATCAAGGTGATCCTCCTCCTCACCGCGCCGCGGCATGGCGATGTCCTGCGGGCGCTGAGCGCGGGATTTCGCGGGGTGCTGCCCACCAACGGCTCCCCTGACGAGCTGCTCCACGCCATCCGGCTGGTCGCCGCAGGGGAGGCGTGCGTGGCGCCTGCCACCATCAGCACGCGGCTCGCGGATCTCAGCCAGGCCGAGACCGAGAGGCAATCGACGCCGCCTAAGGCGCTCGCAGTGCTGACGGCCCGGGAGCGCGAGGTGTTCCGCGTCCTGGCGCGTGGCATCTCCAACACGGAGATCGCCCGCGAGCTGTCGTTGTCGGGCGCGACGGTGCGGTCGCACGTGCATCACGTCCTCGCCAAGCTCGGGCTGCAGAGCCGGGCGCAGGCGGTCGCCTTCGCCTATGACATCGGCTTCGTGCGACCCCGGCTGCCCGGTTAGCTCGCGATGTCGGCGCAGGTCGGTAGCGCTGCAAAGGGTGAGGGCCCCGCCACAGGTCGTGCGGCGGGACCCTCGGTTTCCCCGGTGCGGATTTACACGTTGGCCCTGTGGTAAGAGGTGGCCTTGGTTGACGGAGATACAGGAAGCTTGGGCTCGGCCCGTCCCCCGGAGCAGTGAGCGCCGCTCGGCAGACCGCTGTGAGCCCCGCCGCCTCTCCTCGGCCCGGCGTTCCGGGTGGCACGGCGCGTTCCACGATGCGCTCCCTCGATGAGGAGCTCCTTGTGCCCGCTCATTGGGGTTTGCGCCGGCTCATCTACTGCCCCACCGGCACGTGCGGCTCGTCGTGACGACAGCGCAAGACCAAAAAGGAATATCCCGCACCAAGCCAACCCAAGCAACGCGGGCGCGAATACCCTGATCATCTCATCCCATCCCGTTGCGCTCGCCGGACCTTTCCATGCCCACGACCATCGCAGCGCGAGGGTCCCGCCTACCTCCCTCGAAGGACCGATTGCGGCGCGGCCTCCTCAGCCATTCGGCCGATTCGCCGATCGGGACTGCCGGCGCCAGGCGCCGCTCGCTACGGTCGTCGCAGCCAAACGGCTAGAGATTATGAGCAAAGAGAGGAGCGCGAAATGGGCAAGGACATGATCGTCCGCGCGTGGAAAGACGCGCAGTACCGAGCCAACCTGACCCCTGACCAACTCGCCGCGATCGGTTCACACCCCGCGGGCGAGGGCTTGGGCGAGCTCGACGAGACCGAGCTTCGAGGAATCGCCTTTGGCATCAGCGACGGCGTCGCCACGATAACGGTCGAGTGCTACGTCGGCACCCTGGTCTTCGCATGCTGTTGAGGTAAGGAGGACCATCCAGCGGTACCCGCTACGCCCAACGCACCAAACGGTTGAGCAAGCGACCTATCTCGTACGCAAAAACACGGAAAGGAAAAATCGATCATCACGCTGGCGACACGCCCGGACCCGTTCGCTACCGTCATCGCGGCCAAACCTGGCTGAGCATGATGAGCGAAGGAGAAGCTCCGAGATGAGCAAGAGCACGATCGTCCGCGCGTGGAAAGACGCGCAGTACCGAGCCAGTCTAGCCCCTGACCAGCGTGCCGCGATTGGTTCACACCCCGCGGGCGAGGGCTTGGGTGAGATCGACGAGACCGAGCTCCGGGGAATCGCCGACGGCATTCGCCAGAGCTTCATGCGGCCGACGACGAGCCTTTACCCCGATACGCTTATTTTTCAGTGCTGCTGAGGCTAAGCTTGATCGACCATGCTGGATGTGCGCCATATATGGCGCACATCCAGCACACAACTCAGCGGATGGGACAAACCGCATCCCGGTGTGGCCGGTACCACCACATACGGCCTCGATCACCCAGCGGTGCCCGCACGGCTCGAGTGCACCAAATGGTTGAGCGCGGGGCGCCACGTCTACGCAAAACATTCACGCGAGAATTCGATCAGTGCGTTGAAGACAGGTCTGGGCATGTTCGCTACGGTCTTCACAGCCAACCCGGCTGAGCATCATTCGCACAAGGAGAGGGTTCGACAATGAGCAAGAGCATGATCGTCCGGGCGTGGAAAGACGCGCAGTACCGAGCCAGCCTGGCCCCCGACCAGCTTGCCGCGATTGGTTCACACCCCGCGGGTGAGGGCTTGGGCGAGCTTGACGAGTCCGAGCTTCGGGGAATCGTCGGTGGCCAAGGTTGCGGTATCAAGTGCACCGTGACCGCTGAGTGCAACGCCGGCACGTTGATCTTCGTTTGTTGCTGAGGTGACACGATGGGGGCACGCTTCGTTGACGCGGCGTGCCCCTATACCCGCTCACGGATGGAGTAATGCAATGAACGCGTGGGGGCGAGCAAGCTTCCTCAAGGAACGACGGGTCGGCGGGCCTGGGAGTGTGGCGCCCCCCGGCGGCGACGCCGCGCTACAAGATCCCTACCACGCGCTGCTCGCCTGGCGTGAGGGGATGTGGGTCAACGAGGAGACGTTCCTGCAGCGGCTGAAGCTTGACGGTCTCGACGAAGAAGGCTTTCTGCACATTCTCGCGGGCAACGGCCTTGACGTCGACGAGCCAGCGAGCATGGCTTGGACCTCGGTTCTCGACGAGATCCGCGCGCGCCAGCATGCGCACCAGGTCCTGCCCGCACTGTCCCTCACCGACCCGGCACGCCCGCACGACGGGCCGTTGCCCCTGCCGTTCTCGGGTTTCCTGCACCCGTTCCTGCAGGTCGGCGCGGGGCGCCTGAGTGCGCGTGTGGCCGGGCTCACCGGGCGCGACCAGGGAATATGCCCGCTCGAGCGCACGGCCGAGACCGAGCTGCTCAACGCGCTCGCCCGGCGGCTGTTGACCCACTGCACACGGGCCCTCGTGCTCGAGCTCAACGTCGCCAGGTTGCTGGGCCAGCTTGAGGGGTCGACCCCACAGGCGCGGTTCGACTCTTTCTCGGATACGCGCTGGCGGGACCTCGACAACGTGTTCGCGCTGTTGGAGGAGTACCCGGTCCTCGCGCGGCTGATGGCCACAAGCGTCGACCGTTGGGTGGAGACGACGGTCGAGTTTCTCGACCGGTTCCTCGCCGACCGTGACCTGCTGTCCCAGACGTTTTGCCAAGGCTCGGGCATCGGGGTCGTGACCTCGGCGGAGACGGGGTTGTCCGACCTGCACCGGGGCGGGCACAGCGTGGTCAAGGTGCGGTTCAGCTCAGGCGCCAGGCTGGTCTACAAACCGCGGTCCCTCGCCGTCGAGGCGCGCTTCCAGCAGCTGCTCGGCCACCTCAACGCGCTGGGCTTGCCGCGGCCCCATCGCCTGCTGGGCGTGCTCGACCGTGAGACCCATGGGTGGGTCGAGCTCGCGCGTGCCGCCGGCTGCGCGAGCCGCGAGGAGGTCGGGCGCTTCTACTGGCGCCAGGGCAGCTACCTCGCCCTGCTCTACGTGCTGAAGGCGACGGATTTCCATCTCGAGAACCTCATCGCCTGCGGTGAGCACCCCATCCTGGTCGACCTCGAGGCGTTGCTGCACCACGAGGTTGCCCGCCCGTCTCCCGAGCGGGCCTACGAACGCGCCGTCGAGGTCCTCAACCGCTCCGTCCTACGTACCGGCCTGTTGCCGCTGCGCATCCTGGGTAAGGACGGCCGGAAGGGCGTCGACCTCAGTGGGTTGGGCGGCGAGGCTGGCCAGCTGCTCCCACGCCCCGTCGCCGCCGTGGAGGACGGCTACACGGACACGATGCGCATCACCGGCCGGCTGGTCGAGCTGCCCGGCGCCCAGAACCGCCCACGGCTGGGCGACGAGCCGGTCAAGGCCGCCGATTTCGCCGAAGAGATCGTCGACGGCTTCCGCGGGACGTACGACCGCTTGCGGCGGCACCGCGATGCCGTGGCCCAGGCGATCCGCTCGTTCGCCGACATCGAGGTCCGGCACATCGCCCGCCCGTCGAGGCGCTATGCGCTGTTCCTCCAAGAGGGCCATCACCCCGACTACCTCCGCGACGGCCTCGATCGTGACCGGTTGCTGGACAAGCTGTGGGCACAGGCGGACGTGGAACCGACCCTCAAGCGCCTCGTGCGCGCTGAGCAGCACGACCTGCGGCTCGGCGACATCCCGTTCTTCACCGCGCGGCCGGGCCACCGGCATGTATGGGACAGCGCGGGCAACCGCATCCCGCACTTCTTCGAAACCGACAGCGTGGGTGAGGCCTTGGCGCGGCTCGCCCAACTCGACGACTCAGACCGCGAGGAGCAGGTCGCGTTGATCCGCAGCACGCTCGTGACCCTCGAGTACCGCGGGGGAGGCGCGAGAGTGCGTGACCACGCCGGCGCCCGGTCCCGCGCGCCATCCCGTGACGAGCTCCTTCAGGCAGCGGTGGCGATCGGGGAGACGCTGGCCGCCAAGGCGGTCCGCGGGCGGACGGACGCGTGCTGGATCGGGGTCGACCTTCCCAGCCTCAACAACCGCGTATGGCAGCTCGCCCCCGCCGGCACGGACCTGTACGGCGGGGTCGCGGGAATGGCGCTGTTCCTCGGGTACCTGGGCGCCGCGGCGCGGCGGGCCGATCTCGAAGCGCTGGCACGAGCCGCGCTCGAGCCCGTCCGCCATCGCCTGCGCCAACCGGGCTCGGGCGAGTACCAGAGCATCGGGGCCTTCTCAGGCCTGGCGTCTGGGCTGTACGCGCTCCCGCATCTGGCGCGGCTATGGGATGACGCGAGCCTGCTCGAAGAGGCGGTCGCCGCGGTTGGGCCACTCGCCGAGCACATCCCGTCCGATCAGCAGCTCGACATCATCGGCGGAGCCGCCGGCTGTGCCGCGGTGCTGCTCGACCTGTACGAGCAGACGGGCGAGCCGGCGGCCATCGACGCCGCTCGCCGCTGCGGGGAGCGGCTCCTGGAGACGGCGGTGCCCCGGGAGCGGGGATGCGGCTGGCTCGTCGCGGGGACCCGTGAGCCACTCGCGGGCTTTTCACACGGCGCCTCGGGCATCGCGTGGGCGCTGTTGAGGTTGGCGCACGCGACCGGGGACCAGCGGTTCGCTGACACGGCTCATCGGGGACTGGCATACGAGCGCACGCTGTTCGTGCCGGACCGCGGGAACTGGAGGGACCTGAGGACGCCGGACGATGCGCCGGGCGACGTGGCGATCGATCCGGACTTCATCCCCGCGTGGTGGTGCCATGGCGCACCGGGCGTGGCGCTCGGGCGGCTGCTCGCGCTCCGCCTGTCCGACTCGCCGCGGATGCGCGAGGAAGCGATCGTCGGCGCGCACACCACGCTGCGGGACGGCTTTGGGGAGAGCCACTGCCTGTGCCATGGCGATCTCGGCAATCTCGACACGGTGCTGTTCGCCGAGGAGGTACTGGGACGCGACGCCTTGGGCGGGACGCGGTGGCAGCGATCGGTCCAAGGCCACCTCGCCTCGCTGGCCAGCCACATCGAGACCGGGCAGTGGCGGTGCGGGCTGGCATCGACGCAGGTTGAGCTGCCCGGGCTCATGCTCGGCCTGGCCGGTGTCGGCTACGGCTTGTTGCGGCTCTGGTCGCCGGCCACGGTCCCGTCCGTCCTGCGGCTCGAGCCGCCATGCGGGCCCCTGCTCGCGGGATCGTGAGGGTCCCGATGCGTCCTCGTACCGCGTTGCTGACCGCGCCTGGAGACACCAGCGCCGAGCCGGTCATCCTGACCTCCCAGCTGTCGAAGCGTTATGGGGAGACTCACGCGCTTTACGGCATGGGCCTCCGCGTGGAACGGGGGCAGGTGTTCGCCTTGCTGGGAGGCAACGGCGCCGGCAAGACCACGATGATGCGCCTGCTCATGGGGCTGCAACGGCCCACGAGTGGCCACATCCGCCTGTTCGGTGTGCGCCTCCCCACCCGGCGCGCGCGGGTGTTCAGCCGCATCGGGGCGCTGATCGAATCTCCCTCCGGCTACGGGCACCTCACGGGCCGCGAGAACCTCGAGGTGGTCCGGCGGCTTCGCCGCGCTCGGGCCGCGGACATCGATGAGGCGCTCGGGCTGGTCGGGCTGGCCGAATCGGCCGATCGCCTGGTACGGGCTTACTCGAAAGGCATGAGGCAGCGGCTTGGGATCGCGATGGCGTTGCTCGGCGGCCCGGAGCTCGTCATCTTGGACGAACCGACGAACGGCCTGGACCCCGAGGGCATCCGGGACGTGCGGAGCCTGATCGCGCGGTTGCCGGAACGCCTCAAGGCCACGGTCTTCGTCTCCAGCCATCTCTTGCACGAGGTCGAGCAGCTCGCCACCCATGTGGCGGTCATTCGGCGGGGCCGCCTGCTGTTCCAAGGCCCGTTGCCTGGCCTGCTCTCCTGCGCCGAGCCGAAGATCGCGATCGGCGTCGACCGTCCCTGGCAGGCCAAGGACGTCTTGGCCGCACAGCGGTTCCACGTGGTCACGGTTTCCGGCACCCACGTGGAGGTCCAGAGCGCCCCCAGCCGCGTGCCGGAGATCGTCCGGTTGCTCGGCGAGGCCGGCTTCACCATCACCCGGCTGTGCACCGAGGGGCCTTCGCTCGAAGAGCTCTACTTTAGGCTTACCGCGGATCGGGAGGGGGTCTCATGTCCTTAGGGCGCGCCCTTGCCGCCGAGATCGTGAAGTACCGCCGTTCCACGATCCTCGCGGTGACGATCGCGGTCCCCGTCATCGTCACGCTCGCATGGCTCGTGAGCCTGCGGGTCTTGCCGGCTGGCATCGTATGCGGCCGTTATGTCTACCCATTCCTTCGGGCGCCGTGGGCGGTGCTGTTCCTTCCCCTCACCGTCCAGGCCATGGCCGCCATCTCGTGCGAGCTCGAGCGGGCTTCCGGCGGTTGGAGGGCGCTGCTCGCGCAGCCGGTGTCGCGCGCATCGCTGTATGCGGCCAAGCTCATCGTGCTGGAGGCGCTGGTGCTGCTGTCGGCGATGGTGTTCAGCGCCGGGACCTGGCTCGCCGGGCTCGTCGTGGAGCTGCCAGACTCAGCGCCCCCCGGACGGCTTCTCGCGATCTCATCGACCGGCGCGGTCACCGCGGGCCCCATCCTCGCGCTGCAGCTCTGGCTCTCGACTCGTCTCCGGTCGCTCTTCTGGCCCATCGCGATTGTCTCGACTGGAACGGTTGGCCTGCTCACGCTCGCGATCATTGAGGAGCGTAGGCCCTGGTCGATGGCGGTCGACGTGCTTGCCGAGAACCGACCTGGCCCGCGCGTCCTGGCCTACGTCGGCGCGGCCATGCTCGCCGTGCTCTTCGCCGCGATCGGTATGCGCGACTTCGCGCGTAAGGACATGGAGTGACGGCCGTGATTCGTCCCGCTTCCCGGGCTCGCCGCCGCATCCCGTTCGTCCGGCAGATGGAGGATGTGGAGTGCGGGGCCGCGTGCCTGGCGATGGTGCTCAAGTTTTACGGGCATCATGCGCCGCTCGGCGAGGTGCGCCAGCGGTGTGGGACGACGCGGGACGGCATCAACGCCTTCGTGCTCCTCGACGTCGCGAGGCAGTACGGGCTGGACGCCTCACCGTTGCGCTGCCACCCGCAGCGGCTGCCCGACGGGCTGGCGCCCGCGATCCTGCATTGGGACCAGCGCCACTTCGTCGTCCTGGAGCGGCGCGGCCGTAGGTCGGTGCGGATCGTCGATCCCGACGGCGGGCGCAGGACGCTGTCCACGACCGAGTTCGCTCACCATTTCTCCGCGGTCGCGTTGACGATGCGGCCATCCTCCTCTTTCGTGCGGCGCGAGCCGGGCCCGCACCCGTGGCGGCGTTATCTGAGGCTGGTGCTTGGGCGCCGGAAGCTGTTCGTCCCGATCATGCTCGCCTCCTTCGTCCTGCTGGCGGTCGGGCTCGCGCCAGCGCTGCTCACGGAATACGTGACCGACCAGGTGATCCGGCCCCGCCGGGAGGACCTGCTGGAGGTCTTCGGCATCGGGGCGGCGTCCGCGATCGGGGCGCAGGCGCTGTTCATGCTCCTGCGGGCCCGCCTCGTGGAACGCCTCCAGGTCGAGCTCACCAGGACGGTCTCCGTCGATTTCATGAGCCACCTGTTGCGGTTGCCCTGCGGGTTCTTCGAGAACCGCTCGGGAGGCGACCTGGTCGCGCGGCTGAGCAATGTCATGCTGCTCCGGGAGGTGTTCGCGGGCGGTGGCGCCGCGATGCTGCTCGACGCGCTCCTCATCGTGGGCTATCTCGCCGCCATGGCCGTCAAGCTCCCGGGCTTGGCGCTGGTCGTGATGGTGATCGCGGCCGTCCAGATCGCCATTCTGGCTGTGCTCCTGCCTCGGGTGCGGGCGCTTACCCGGCAAGAGCTGGCCGCCCAGTCCGCGGTGGCGGGGTACGCAACCGAGGTGCTGCACGCGATGTCGCTGGTCAAAGCCACCGCGGTGGAGGGGCCGACGCTCGAGCGGTGGTCGGGCTTGCTCGCCAAGCAGCTGGACCTCGGTCTGCGGCGCGGCCGCTCGGGAGCGGTGCTGGACAGCCTGCTCACCAACGTGAGGATGGCGGCCCCGCTCCTGCTCGTCTGGCTCGGCGCGCGCGGCGTCATCGCTGAGCAGCTCACCTTCGGTGAGCTGCTCAGCTTCAACATGCTCGCCGCGGCGTTCCTTGCTCCTGCTGGCTCGCTGACGATGCGGGTCCAGCACATCCAGCTGTTCAGCGGGATCGTCGAGCGCATCGAGGACGTCCTGCGCGCCCCCGCCGAGCCGGCGCCGCTCGATCCCGTGCCGATCGACCGTCTGAGCGGAGCGATCAGCGTCGAGCGTGTGAGCTTCTCGTACGGTCCCCACAGCCCCCGGGTCCTCCAAGAGGTCTCGTTCACGGTCCTTCCCGGGCAAAAGGTCGCGCTGGTGGGCGCGACCGGCTGCGGCAAGACTACGATGTCCCGGCTCCTCCTCGGCCTGTACGAGCCGACCGAGGGCGCGATCAGCTACGACGGGATCCCGCTGCGCGCGATCGAGCCCGCCGCGCTGCGCCAGCGGATCGGGGTCGTGCCACAGGACCCGTACCTGTTCAACGACACGATCGAGCACAACATCGCCTTCCACCGGCCGCTGGAACGGGTCGACATCGAGTGGGCGGCAACGACGGCGGTCCTGCACCCCGACGTCGCGCGCATGCCGATGGGCTACTCCTCATTGGTTGGAGAGGGCGGCCAGCGCCTGTCGGGCGGCCAGCGGCAGCGGGTGGCGATCGCGAGGGCACTGGCGAGCCGCCCGTCCATATTGCTGTTCGACGAGGCCACCAGCGGCCTCGACGCGACGACCGAAGCGCGGTTTCACGCCAACCTCAAGGGTGCGGGGATCACCTGCTTGTTTATCGCGCACCGTCTCAGCACGGTCATCGACGCCGATGTGATCCTGGTGTTCGACGACGGGCGGCTGGTCGAGCAAGGCCGGCACCACTATCTCGTTCTCGCGGGCGGGCGGTACGCCGAGCTATGGGAGCGCCAGACGTCGCACGAGCCCTCCACCGGCGAGGCGGCCCCGATCGGCGCCTGATCGACCCTCATCCAGCCGCCTGGAGCGTGCGCCGAGCCTCACACTGCAGCTTTCCTCCGGATCCGGAGGAAAGCTGGGTCCTTGGCCGGACAGCGCCGAGCGCGTCGGCTGAACGCGCCTCGGCCATCGGGACATTCCCCCCATCGCGAGGGGCTGGTTGACTTCGATTCGTTTGCAATGTGATCCTGGGAGGCATCCTTGCCTCCCAGGCATCGTGCGCTCGCAGCCTGGAGCTGAATGTCATGGCTTACGTAATCAGCCAGCTCGACCACCTGCATGCGGGAGTCCAAAGAAAGCGCGTGCTGTGGGGACTTACCTGGTGTGTACGGGTAGTCATGGCCTTGGCGTTCCTGCCCGCCGGGCTGGGCAAGGCCGTTGGCGTTCCCTTCACTTCTTTGCCCATTAGCGATGAAGTCGGTTACTTCTTTGACGCGCTCCTTCGAACTGGTTTCTTCTATCAATTCATTGGGATTTGCCAGGTCGTGGCCGCGCTGTTGCTGCTCACCCCTTGGACCGCCACCCTTGGCGCCCTGGCCTACCTGCCAATAGCCTGCGGCATGTTCGCGCTCACCGTGTCTATGAACTTTGGCACCACCTACGAGATCACCGGCTTACTTCTGCTGGCCAATCTCTACCTGTTGTGTTGGGACTACGACAAGCTCAAACCCATCTTCCGCCGGTACAAATGAGCTTGCCCAAAGGACTGATCGCGGCCTCATGGTTCCAGCCGTTCGGCCGATTCGGTGATGCCCTGGGGCCGTATCCTGGCACTGTGGAACGTTCAATTCTCAACAGCGCCTGGCGGCGGCTGCTCACCACAGCGATAACCGCGGGCTTCGCGCTGCTGTTGCTGCTCGACGTCGTGCTGGCCACGCCACACGCGCGATGGCCGTTGCTCGGCGCCGGTCTGCTGACCGCGGGGATGATCGCCTCATCCAGGCCGCTGGTGATACGCGCCGGGGTCGGGGCCACTGTCTCATGGCTGGTCACCGGGTGGTTCTACGCCCGGGTGAGCTCAGGGACCTGGGGGCTGGCCGAGTCCGCCGCGCTGCTCCTCCTAGTCGTCATGGTGAGCCGGTCAATGCCGGCGCGTACGGCGGCGCCGTGCTTGGTGGCGCTGTGCGGGGCGATCGTCGTCCAGCCGTTGCGCCTATCGGGTAACGCGTTGCTCTTCAGCTTGTTCCTCACGGTAGCGATGACCTGCGCGCTCGCGGTGGGCGGCTCTCTCCGCTTGAAGGACCAGCGCAGGGAGCGTGACCTGCACGCGGTCCGCCAGGACGAGCGGCTCAACCTCGCGCGTGAGCTTCACGACTTCGTCGCGCACCACGTCACCGGCATCATCGTCCAGGCGCAGGCGGCGCGGGTTGTCGCGGCGCATGATCCCGCCGCCGTCACGGGCGCGCTGCAATCGATCGAGCGAGCGGGCACCGAGGCGCTCGGGTCGATGCGGCAGCTCGTCGGGGTGCTGCGTGGAGAGCACGCCTTGGTGGATCCAGGCGGCGACATCGGGCAGCTGCGCGAGTTGGTCGAGGGCTTCTCGCGGCAAGGCCCGGTCGCGACGCTCGAGCTCGCTGACGACGTCGAGGCTGCCGCCCTCCCTGCGCCCCTCGTGACGACCGTGCACCGGATCGTGCAGGAGTCGTTGACGAACGTCCGCCGCCACGCGACTGGCGCCACCAGTGTGCGTGTCACGGTCGACCTCATCGGAGATCGTCTCCACGTGGACGTCCGCGACGACGGTCACCCAACCACGCCGCGGTCGCTCAACGGCCACAGCGGGTTCGGGCTGGTAGGGCTCACCGAGCGGCTTGACTCGCTCGGTGGGACGTTGCGGGCGGGGCCACGGCCAGAGGGTGGGTGGGCGGTCCTCGCCACGCTGCCTGTCCCCCGGACCACCGCGTGACGATCCGGGTGCTGGTCGCCGACGACCAGGAGATGGTCCGTACCGGCTTTCGCATGATCCTCAACGCCGCGCCGGACATCGAGGTCGTCGCCGAAGCGGGGGACGGGATCGCGGCGGTCGGCGCGGCGAACCGGCTCCGCCCCGATGTGTGCCTGCTGGATATCCGGATGCCGTTCTTGGACGGCCTGGAGGTCACGCGCCGCCTGGCCGGGCCGGAGGTCGCCGACCCGCTGCGGGTCGTCGTCGTGACCACGTTCGACCTCGACGAGTACATCTACGGCGCGCTGAAGGCGGGCGCCTGTGGCTTCCTGCTGAAGGACAGCGGGCCCGCGCTCCTCGTTGAAGCCGTCCGCGCCGCCGCCGCCGGTGACGCGCTGATCTCCCCCTCGGTCACCGTCCGGCTGCTCAAGCACCTCGCCGCCCCTGGCGGCGTGGCTCGTAAACCGCAAGAGCCGATCACCGAGCGCGAGCTCGACGTCGTACGCCTGGTCGCGCGCGGCCGGACCAACGCGGAGATCGCCCGTGAGCTGTTCGTCTCGCTGTCGACGGTGAAGACCCACCTGTCCAGCATCCAGATCAAGCTCAGCGCCAGAAACCGCGTCGAGGTCGCCGCCTGGGCCTGGGAATCCGGCCTCATGGCCTGACCGCGGGCCTTATGGCCAGGGTTCGGCACGTATGCGTGCCGAACCCTGGCCATTAGCGCGGGGGTTCGTGGAGGAAGGTCGCGCGCTCCTCGTCGGTCAACTCCCGCGTGACCCGCCGCTCGGCCAGCGCAAGCACCTCCTCAATCGGCCCACACACCTCACACGTCCGGATCCGCACCGTGCCGTCGACGCTGGAGCTGACGATCCGCTGGCCGTCGGGGCTAAACACCACGCCGGTTGTAGACCTCTCATGGTCACGGAGCCCGATCAAGGCGGGTCCACCCACGGGGTCCCACACGCGCACGGTGCCATCCTGGCCGGCGCTGGCGATCCGTTGCCCGTCAGGGCTGAACGCCACTCCCCATACTTGACCGTCGTGGCCGCGCAGCACAACCGGGTCGACTCCACCCTCCAACTGCCATACGCGTATGGTTCCGTCGTCGCTCGCGCTGGCCAGCTGCCGCCCGTCGGGGCTAAACGCCACACTGAACACCGATCCGTCGTGGCCTCGCAGGATGACCGGGTGGCCGCCACCCGTCAGCTGCCATATCCGTACCGTGCCGTCCTGGCCGGCGCTGGCCAGCTGCTGGCCGTCGGGGCTAAACGCCACGCGGCCCACCATCCCCCCGTGGCCGGATAGCACGAGTGGGTCACCGCCACCGGTTACCAGCGACACCCGTCCCGTGCCATCGGCGCCCGCACTGGCCAGCCGCTGGCCGTCGGGGCTAAACGCCACACCGTTCACCGGGCCGTCGTGGCCGGGAAGCACAAGCGGGTCGCCGCCACCGGCCACCTGCCACACCCGTACCATGCCATCAGCGCCCGCACTGGCCAACCGCTGCCCATCAGGACTATGGACCTGTCCCGGTTTCGTGGGTGGTTGTGTTTTAGGCCGGGTCGGTCAGTGGGTGGTATCTCCTTTCATACTCGATGGGGCAGTAGTAGCCAAGGGCGGAATGCCGCCGTTTCGGGTTGTA